>OBLI01003983.1_pt1 | contig 10875 bp, 5 predicted proteins | sample 1519701 | NCBI WGS metagenome assembly OBLI01 (sample SAMEA3663005, study PRJEB22513) | pig gut metagenome | biome: pig gut; feature: pig-associated habitat; material: faeces | place: France | collected 2012 | reverse complement strand
CGGCTTCGCCTACTCCCTCACTTCAGGTGGGGTTTCTAACAGTTGCGCCCCTCCGGGGCTTATCTCTCGGGCATGCTCATAACCATTGATTATTCTATTGCCACATCGGCTGCCCCCGGTATAACTATCGTTTCTCACCCTAAAGTTTTACCGGACAGTAATACTTATAATATCCTCTTTGCCCCTGGAATCATTCTCAGCAGCCATGTCATGGCGTACGATATGGCTGTCACGACAGTGCCAACGAGCATGAATTTCCCGAACGCTCCTATCCAGATGCCATCCACCATGTTCTGGAACACAATCATGAGCGGCAGATGCAGTATGTACGCCCCGTATGACTGGCCTGCCATCCATCTGCATACAGAGTTCGTCATGTTGGCTTTCTGCCTGAAGAGCCAGAGCAGTCCGAAGCTGATGGACACACACATGAACGACTCATATATCCCGAACCATCGCCATACGAAAGCGTCCCATGGTCCTCCGTCGCGCATATAGTTGCCCACAGCGAGAGCAACGCCCACTGTCAGGGCCACCGCCCCAGTCCTGTCGCGCATCCTCGTGAGCCACTCTTTCCGGCTCGCCACGGTGCCCATCACGAACATCATGACATACTGCAGGTAATGGGCAGGCTCAAGAACCAGTCCGCACAGCCCTATCCAATGGTCCTGCTGGCTCACAGTGCGTATCATGTACGAGCCACAGCCCATCACCGCCGCCACAGCCACCATCATCGCCAGGCTTGGCTCTTGTGGGCTTCCTGCCGATGCTCTCCCTGCCACGAGCCGCCACAGCGCATAGAGGATGCAGAAGAGGAGGAGGCTCTCGACAAACCACATATGGGCAATCTCAAACTTCCCGCACATAAGGCTGAGCAGGCATCCCATGGAGACGAGAGGCACACCGAGGCGCAACAGCTTCCTCCCGACGAACTGCCTGAAGCCCTGGCGGTCGTAGCTCAGCGGCACGAAATAGCCCGATATGAAGAAGTAAAGCCCCATGAAGAACGCCGCGTTGGTAGAGAAGAAATGCCATATCCATGGCATCGTCTCGGCAGGGTTGGACGGTGTGTATGCCCATGCGCCGCCATCGCCATACGCTTGTCCCGCATGGTGGAAGATGACGAGTATGGTCAGGAAGACCTTCAGGTTGTCAAGATAGTGGTCACGTTGTGCTTTCATTGCGTCTGTTGTCATATTGCAGGTAGGTTTGTTAGTCTGTCTGTCGGCCCATGCCTTTGTCCATCATGCTGCCAGCCTGTGTCGTTCAGGTGGTCTCAGAACGCTGTGTCGAGCCGTAAGGTGTGGTTGCCTGTTTCTGTAGCCCAGCCACGTTCCAGGCGCAAAGATACGATGAAATCCGCCTCTCTGCCAAAATTCTGGGACAGAAAGACGGATTTTGTGTCGGACGGCAGGGCTCGTTTGCCTCCGCTGTCAGTATTTTCCATTATTCCTTGTGCTGTGTATGCCGGGCTTCTTTGCCTCCCTGTGGCCCATGCAGCGGCCACGGACAGCGTGATGCGGGCCTCCCGGTTATTCCACAGCGGTGAAGCTCTCCTTCTCCTTGTATATGACGTTGTTGCGTCCGGAGGTTATCTTGCAGCATTCCGGATGCTCCTTTATGAACGAGTCGATGTGCCTTATGCGCTTCTCCTCGAATATCTCGTCGACGGCTATCAGTATGCCGGTCTCCTCCACATCGCCGAATCCGTAGTTGATGGCTGTGCCGAAGAGCTTCATTGTCGGCGAGAGGTTCATGTATGCGTTTATGAGCGGTGGGATATTGTATCCGTAGCTGCGTATCTCCCTGTTGAGTATCTTGTAGTTCTCACGGAATGTCGGCATGTTGAACATACCCTCGAAGTCCTCGTCCGGAGTGTCAGTCTTCAGCGGCTTGATAGGTATGATGAGGTTCTCCTTGTCGTCGAAATATTTCTTCAGGAAATAGAGAATCATGTCCCTGCCTCTCCTTATGTACGACGGGTACATGGTCATTTTCCCGAAGAAGTATCTCAGCTTTGGGTTGACGACGGGCAGCGCTCCGAGACCGTCCCATAGGTTGTCGAGTGCGAAGATGCTCTTCGCTCCCTTCTCTGAGCTTTGGTATCCGAGTGTCACGAACGAGCGTCCGAGCTCCACTGTCTGGTCCTTGTATTCCTTTATGAACTTCTCTGAGAAGTGGAACATATGGCTTGTGGCGAGTATGGGCTGTCCGTTCTCGTCCATGTCCCAGTTCTCTCCCTCAAGGTATCTGTATCCTCCTATTATCTCCTCCTCCTCCGGATTCCAGACTATGAGCTGCTTGTAGCAGTTCTCGCAGAGGTCAAACTCGTCGAGGTCACATTCTTTACCTGTTCCTCCTCCAGCAGCTCTGAAAGCCTCTTCCCTGAGGCGTCCTATCTCTCTCATCGTGTTCGGCGCGTTGTGTGCTGTGATGATGAAGATGCTGTTGTTGCTCTTGTTTGTCAGCCTCAGCTGTCGCTCGGGTGTCAGCTCTGCCTTTATGAGCTCTTTGTCTACAGGTGGTATGATTGGCTGTTCCATTGTTCTGCTGGCCTTTTCGTTTTTGGTGAGGCATGTTCTCCCCGCCGTTGATATTCTGTTTTTGTCTTCCGTTATCTTCGTCTTGTCTTCATCCCCTCCCTTGTCCGGTCTCTGCGGTCAGGAGAGAGTGTCCTGTCAGAGGTGTCCTCCGCCCCCGTTCCCCATCTCGTATACCATGGCTCTGACGCGCTGCGCCCATTCCTTGTCGCTGTGTTTCCTGTCGAATGTCTCCCATGGTATAGGCTTCCCGATGGTTATGCGGAAGTGCTTGTCCACATTCTTGTACATCTCATCGACGAGGAACAGCATCGCTATGTTCACCTTCAGGTTGAGCCATTTGCAGATATTGGCGATGAGGTAGAACTTCGCAGAGTTCTGTCCGCTGAAGTGTATGGGCACGATGTCGCGGTGGGTCTCCACCGATTTCTTCACGAATGTCTTCTTCCACTCCAGGTCCCTGATGCCTTCCTTCTGCTTGCGTGAGCATAGTCCGGCAGGGAACATGAGCATATGGTTGTCCGATGCGAATCCCCTCTCCACCATTTCCGGGAACGACCGTCCCTGCTTTCCTGTCTTGTTGATAGGTATGCTGACGGGCTCAAGGCCGGGGAGGAACATGAGGAGGTCATTGACAAGATAGCGGAACCGCCCGTCGTAGTGGCGCCCTATGATGGCTCCGAGAGCCACACCGTCAGCGCCTCCCAGCGGATGGTTCGAGACAAAGGTGTACAGCCGGCCGTCATTGGGGCTTGGCAGATTCTCCTTGCCCACTATCTCGATGTCCATCTTCAGGTATTTGACACAGCTCTCAAGCCATACCACACCCCTCTCATCGCGTGTCCTCCAGAGGAAGTCGTTCACCTCGTCCTCGTGGACGATATGCTTCAGCCATCTGACAAGGAAACGTGGCACGCGCCTCGCCTTGTCTCCCATCTTGCTCCGGAGTATCTTGTCTATATCTATTGTCTTTTCCATTTCGCTACATGATGATGACGCAAAATTAACTATTTTTTTTTGAATAATGGTCAAAAAGTGAGAAAAATATAATTAGGGTTAGTCCTGTGATAGTCTGCCGCAAATGAGGCGGCCGATTCTCATGGTTGACGTTTTGCTTCCTTTCTTCGTTTATTTCCGTGCGGATTGCAAGTTTTTCTGGTCGTATTCTGCGGGTAATCCCCTTATCTGCTTACAGTTTGCTCCCGCGAGGAACTCCTCTCCATGCTGATGATGCCTGCGTGGTGTACAACAAATTTCATTCCTTTGTAACATTCCCCACATGCTTTCTCTCCTTTTCCGCTTCCATTCTGGTATTCTTCTCCATGTCTCCCGCCATGCCAGCCTTTAAAAGATAAAAGCACCCCAGTATCACTACTAAGGTGCCTCGTCTACTAATTGCTAATTCTAAACGTCATTTCTGACGCCTAATTCTTCAAAACTACATTGCCAAATTTTTATGAAAATTTCAATTACGTTCCGTCTATAGTCACTCTCCATTCCTGTCCAGGAGCTGTGGTTGCATTGTTGTGCGCTGTCCAGCCAGTCCATATAGCCTTCCGGTCCGGATAGCCTTGCACAACGTCGTTGGGGATTCGTCGTCATCGTCGTCCACATCCATCATCCTGTCTTTGGGCATACCGTTGACATTGCATGCTGGAGTAGAGTCCCGTCCTTTGTTCCCTCTGTTCGAGGTCTGTTATTCTTCGGACTTATACAAACGAGAAACTACCATCGTAATTTGCTCTGCTACAAAATTACATATAACATGCTGTGCTAACAGAATTTTCCGCTAATAATTAACAGCTATTGCGAGATTTTAACAGATATTTGTATGACATCAGGCTTTGATTGGTGGAGAGCAGGGGGTGGAGGTGATAGTGGGTGCGTGAGTGAGGATATGATACAGCTGGTTGTTGTGACAGGGAATGATTGGAGTCTGTAGAGCGAGTGATGGGTGGTTCTCTGTATGCATGAGATATGGATTATACCTCGCCAGCGTCTACAGGCAGTGTTCATTAAGCTGTTTCCCCACAGGCATTGTCATGTCCATGCCCGTGCAGGGTGTCCTTATAGTAGCCGTCTGTGTTATTGAGACTGCGCTTTTGTATCTTGAATACTTATTCAACTAAATTGAGGCATCCCAGTATCACTACTAAGATGCCTCATCTACTAATTACTGATTCTTGACGTCCTGATCGCCATCGAATCTTAATTTATCTGCTATTGTTATGTTATAAAGCTATCAGTTCTTTTCTTTCTACTATTGTCATAAGCCATGAGGTGTAGTCAGAGACTGTCTCACATGCCCCACAGGTCATATTCCTTGTAGTGCTTCTTGGCCTGCGAGCCAACATCCTCATCAGCATCATTCTCGTCGGTGTTATGATCCGGAGTGTTTTTTCCTTCAGTGCCCCATGATACGGGCGATGCGACAAGGAATATACTCTTCTCCATCTTTATCACATAGAGTTCTGGCTCTATGTATTCTTTCTTTTTCTTCATCTTTTTTTCCTCCTATTGTTTTTATTTCACTACGTGTTTTTTTCCATTCTTGATATATATGCCTTTCTGCAGACGGTTGCTGCCATTGGTCAGCATGCCTCCTATGGTATACACCTTATTGTTGTTGTCCATGTTCCGGTCCATGTCTATATCCCTGATAGCAGTAGTTGTATTGTCGTCCTCCCCGCTATCGTCGAGGATGAGCGTCATCGCCTTGCCAGCGTTGGTCGGGCTCTCGCTCGATAGGATTATGAGGTCGTCGGCCTGGTCAGGGTCGAATATGCGGCGGACATTCTCGATGGTTTTTGAATCTGCTCCTGATGGGATATAGAACTCAGGCTTGGTGAATCCCTTTATGATGGCAGAGTATTGGTTCCACTTGGTTGTTGTCTTTGTCGTGCGGAAGAACTGGTGCTTGCCTGTCGATTTGCTCACACCGAGATAGTATCCGTACTGTGGCACATTTCCGTTAAGGTATGTGCCGACAAAGTTGTACATGCAGGGAGCGCTGCCATCGAGTGTGACATAGACTTGACTGCCCTGTGCTGCTGACTTATCCTTGTTGAGAGCCTGTGTCTCCACACCCTCCTTTACAGGCAGCGAGAATGTTGTGCCAGCAGCGCTTTTCTCAGTGTCTCCCAGTCCGCCAGTATAGGTTGAACGTGTGAAATCATTCTGCGAGGCGACAGCTACGACATACGCTCCGATATTCTTTATGCGCTCATCGTCAGGCAGGAAAGGACGAACGAGATATGGGTATCCACCCTTCATGACAACAGGGTCGGCATCTGTCAGCTCAGTGTAGTCGTATCCCTGACGGTCGTCGGGTATATAAACGCCCTGACACTTGGTTGCTGTCACGAGCGGCTCGCTGAGGCATAGTGTCACCTTACGCTCGTTCACAGAACGCTTTACCTGTACCAGAGTGCGGACATCAGGGTAGAGATCCTCAGTTACAGACACTGTCTCCTCCAGCCCTGTTGTGCCGTCAGCGTTCTTCTTCAGTCTCCTCACATTGTTGTTGCTGCCAGCCTTTACGCCCAGAGCCATGAGCAGCTCAGACTTCTTTATATCGTATGGGACACAGATAGTATACCAGTCTTTCTCTACGAAATTATCGTAACTTTTCTGTGGGTCGAATGGCACAAAGATATTATTCTCTGTCAGCACAAACTCATGCCAGCCCTGATAGTCTGCCTTGTTGTATGTCTTTGAAGGGTCTACAACAACACCTTCAGAATATACAGACACGACTTCCTTATACACAGCATTTTCGTCCTCATAGAGTTTCCATCCATCCCATGTGTGTCCGCTGACGGCCTGGTTGAACGACCTGTAGAACTCGGCATGCCGTGGCCATGCCCTTGTATTGCCTGAACCGTCTACCGCACCTGTCTCGTCGGCGAGAGTGTAGACACGTGTGATGTCCTCATAGTTGGCAGCCTCCACACATTCACCCTCTTCTCTTATGTACGATTTGCTCTCGGTAGGGTAGTGGAGCATACATATCACGTGTGAGCCGTTGGTATAGTTTTCCCTGCAGATAGGGTGAGTCCAGTTGCCCTTGAATCCGTTGTTGCCGAATGTCAGGTCGCCTTGGAATGCGTAGGCTCTACATATAGGCGCCTTGACAGCGAGGTTGTAGATATTGAATACCTTCTGCTGCATACCGTTACCAAAGAATGTTCCCTCGGAGCGGCTCCCCACAGAGCGTATCTCCTTCAGATTGGCTGAGAAGGTGAAAGAGCCGTCGCCATGGTCTGTCTTCACGTTGTCGGGGTTCTCTGTATTTCTCGGGTCGGTGGTATATATATGTGTCAGTCCGTGAGCGTTGAAGAAAGCCCTCTCGCCGATGATTTCGTAGTTGTATGGTATGCACAGTGACTGCACACCCACACAATTGTTCATGAAATCAGCTGGTATGGTATTCTGGCTATCGGCAGTAGGGAGGATGATTTCCTTTATGCTTCCAGCATAGTACCCGGAGATAGTCATGTCCTCAGGGTGATATTTCTCGCCTTCGCCGAACAATGCGTCCGACAAGTCGATCTTCTCTGGCTTGCAGAAAGGCAGGGCGTTCCAATTATTTGGTCCAGAGGCGGAATAGTGCTTGTAGTTGTCTACACATGTTCCTCCTGTATTCATGTCCACTGCATTGAGATTGCCCGAGAGTATAAGGTCGCGAACATTTTCTGTTTTATACATGTATCCTCCCTCATTACCCGTAATGTACCATCCATGTTCGCTATTTGCCCATGACTGCCATCCTCCGCCGCTGTAGTTATGGAATACAGACATCTGCATGATTGTGTAGACGAGTGTTCCGGGAGTCTTGACATAGGCTGTGAGGACTATCTTATCTGTCGGTATATCGACCTCCTTCTGCGTCAGCGCAACAGTCTTTTCTACAGTCTTTGTGGTGAGGACATCAGGAGATATGAATGTTTGCTTCTCGTTTGTGTTAGGGTCGGTATAGGCATACTCGAACGATGCTGTCAGCGGGAACGCGTCGTTGTCATTATATCCTTTCTTGTTGTCGGCTGTACGCAGACCGTTGAATATGCTCTCGCCGTTCTTATAGTATGTCTCGTAGGTGAGAGTTACCTCGGTCCCGCCCACATACGCTGTGTTCGTTCCGTACACCTTGCCGCTGTAGATGACAAGTTTGCCGCCCTCCTCATAGTAGTTTACCTCTGTTGGAGAGGGCAAAACGGTCAGCTGTTTATATGATGTAGAGCCCACACATCCATAGTTGCCGTCCGATATATAGCCTGTATACACAATCTTCTTGTCGGCTTCTGTGTAGTAGTTTACAGACGCTGTGCTCTCGGTCAATTGGTATTCCGTTCCGCCTACGAATCCTTTGTTCCCAGGATAGACTTTCCCTGTATAGGTGTATTCTGTTCCATCGATGGTATATACATACTTGTTCGAAGTTCCAAGTTCTTGTGCGTATTCGGTAGAACCTAAAGGAGAGCTTTTTGTCTCCAAATCTGTCTGGGCGTAATACACTTTGCCTTCGTAAACAATCTGTGTTGTGTTGTCAGAAGCGAAATAGTAATACTGATTGTCGGTTACTTGTGTAGCACCATCTATTGAGGCATCACACAAGTATTTAACCCATTTGCCATCTACGGTACCATAATGCCAATATGAATTCTCAGGTATGTTCTTAAGTTGGAATGTATTTTGATTTGGTATACCATAGGCTTTTTCACCGTCTATTGAGACCACTCCTTCGTATAGATTATTCCAAAGAGTATATCCTTGTTTCTCACTCAAATCCACCTGTGTTCCACCTACATTGCCATATATAAGGTTATAATCTGATGTGACAACTCTTGGCCCCTCATATATGTAAGTATTATTTCCTTCTGAGTATGTATAGTAGGTTGTGTTCTCCAGTTTCGTCAGTTGTACTTCCGTTCCGCCTTCATAGAGATACTTATTGTTATCTTTATCGTAATATACTGTGCCCGTATACGCATACTGTCCATACTCGTAAGTATAGCTGATAGACTGGTTGAGCGAGAGCGTGTGTGTGCTTGTGGGGTTTATGCAGCCATATATCTTTCCATCCCCCTGCACGCTTGTCAGGCCCGTATATTCAGACCTGGCACCAGACTGCGAATAAATATAGCCCGTGTGTTCTGTCAGGCTGACCAGCTTCGCCTCGTCCGTGATACCATAAGCCTTGTTGTCTGGGCCTACGAGGACAGTCCCAGTATACTCCGTATCTCCATTCTTATACGATGACTTCTCTACGGTCAATGGGACATCGACGTTTATCGTTCCCGTGGCTGTCGTGCCATTAATGTTCGTAGGCTCGCCATCGTATACCACATCATTGCCATATACCCATTTTTTCTGTTTCTCAGTGGCATAGCTGGCAGACGCTGCAGACTCCAGATTTGTGAATCTGCTCTTTGCCCATTCGTTGACATCGCTCTTAGCCATGCCATTTGGGAGCACGACATATTTCACATTCTCGTTGGTGAAGTTGCCACTGATGATACTTGGAAGGTCAGCCTTTGAGAGGTCGATTGTGGCACATTTGATGCCAGACAATGCCGTGACATCAGATACCTTCCCTTTAATCTTCACTTTCTTCAGTCCCGATGTTTGGAATTGATGTTTGCCTATGTCATTGATGACGTCCTGAAGTGTTGATGTGCCCGATTCTGACCATGTGATAGTGGCTACATTCGAGTTATCAGCCGTGTATGACACGATGTACCCTCCATCAGCCATAGCGGCGACATATGTGCCGAGGCACATAACAAGTAGTAGATGTTTTTTGAACATTTTAGTTGGTTTAATATATAGTACAATTATTATTTCTTGCGCTCCTCTGTCCTGTCCGATTTCATTTTGCTTTGTCCTAACCGTTGTATTTCAGGCTTGTCCGTCTTCCGACGGCCTCTGCCAGTCCTTTTTATACACACATATAGGGTTATGCTAGCGCCCTGCATGCAATCGTGCGTTCCATGCCATGGGAGTCAGCTTTTAGGTTCTCCATCACCGCTCTCCGCTCTGTGGCGTTTGGCGGGCAGAGACCTGAGGGTTCCGTCTTCAGGTTCAGTGGATTCTTCTCTGTAGTTTGGATTGCTTCAGATAGCGTTTTTGATTCTTCTTATTGATTCTGTATTTTCTGTCAGATGCCCAGAAATTCCATAATGATTCCTTTCTGGTTAGTGGGCGAGGTGCAGCTTCGTTGATACAATGTTCTGCCTTTGTTGGCTGCTGTATGTTGCCTGTCATGCCGTCAATGATGCCTGTTCATGGGCATACCTTCTGCTGGCAGACCGGCGCATCACAGCATCGCTGCGAGAGTATGCGAGGCTTCTACCTTGTTGGTTGTCTTTTTGTTGAGATACTTTTGTTGTTCGTAGTAGTTTGGTCAGTTAACATCCAGTCAAATCCTGACTTTCTGTAACCGTCAGTCTAATAATTGGAAACCTGGAGGATGACAATAACTGCCTCTCTCCTTGATTAGCGTTTGGGTTTCTCCTTTGTGCGTTTTCTCTGCCCGTTGTCTTTGATTAGTTGGTTTTGGGCAAGTATTTGAGAACCTTTCGTTTTCGATTGCAAAAGTACAAAAATATTTGTTGATACCCCAAAACCATCCCCGCTCGTTAACTTACATTAACCCTGTTTAACTATAATTGATATTATAACGTGCATTTTTATTCAAAATGTTACAATCTTGTTAAAATTCAATTACGTTACGGTTTGGTGGACATTTTTACCCTTGTAATTGCTGATGGTCTTCAATGACAAGCCGTTATGGCGTATATCTCTGTTGCTCCGATATTGTTGTCAGGTAAAAAATCAGGATGAGTCCCGGTTACAATACGCTTCGTTTAGTACAGCATTCCGGGCTTATTTTATCAGGTAGGTTTGTGGATTTGTCTTCGATGGAGAGAACCGCCCGTCCCCGACCGCCACGTTCCCGTCGCTGTCTATCAACCTATATCCCAGTGCCAGATAATGAGCAGCGTACACTGACGAATCGTAAGCAGTGGGGATGAGGCGGCGGGAGATACTCGATGGGACGCCCATTGGTATTCTCTTCGTGGCCCATCAAGCACATATCGCCAGATTGAGGATATAACAAGAAAACTGTAAGCGGGAAGGCCCTCCCAGCTTACAGATTATAACTATTGCTGTCCGGTATACTGATAAAGCGTGTTTACCAATGATTTTTCTATTGCCACATCGGCTCCTCCGGTATACCTATCGCTACACTTACTGAGTTTAACGGTCAGTAATAATATTATTTTTACTGTCCGGTAAAACTTTATGATAAGTTGCGATTCTTTTACCGGACAGC
>OBLI01003982.1_pt1 | contig 10879 bp, 10 predicted proteins | sample 1519701 | NCBI WGS metagenome assembly OBLI01 (sample SAMEA3663005, study PRJEB22513) | pig gut metagenome | biome: pig gut; feature: pig-associated habitat; material: faeces | place: France | collected 2012 | reverse complement strand
TTCATTTCTTATTTTCCTCCTTCAACCATCTTTGTGGTTTCTGAGGATAGTATAACAAGTGATTGTTAAGAGAATATTATGGCTGTGTAAAAGGGAAGTAAAATAATCATCAGCAAGGCATTTTTTCTTGCTACACTCAAAAACTTGCCCTACGTACCCCAAATTGCCCTTTACTAACACCAAAAAAGTACTATAATAATATTATCCAGCGTTTTTTGGCGCTGTCCCCTCATTAAATTGCAATTATAATTGTTCTTTATCTTGCAAAAACGCTTCTTTATCCCCCACACATTATCTAGGAGGCATATTATGCAACAAAAATCAACTACCGACAGCAAAATCGTTATCAGTGAGGTTATGATGCCCCATCAAGCCAACGTAGCTGGTAATATTCACGGTGGCGAAATCATCAAAATCATGGACTCCTGTGCCTACGCCACCGCTCGCCGCTTTTCGCGCACTAATGTGGTTACCGCCCGCATCGACGAGGTGCAATTCCACCTGCCTATTTTCATCGGTGATTTATTAATTTGCACGGGACAAGTCATCTATGTAGGCAAAAGCTCCATGGAGGTTTCGGTAACTGTGGATGTAGAGGACTTGGAAACAGAAGGGCAAAAGCGAGCCCTGACCGCCTACTTCACCATGATCGCACTCGATAAAAAGGGACGTCCTACCACGGTGCCCCGCCTGCTTTGTGAAAGCGAGGAGGATAAACGAGCCTTCACCGAAGGTGAACGCCGTTACCGCCTGCGCAAGCAAATCAAGCAGGTAGAGCAATAAACAAAAAAACAAGCACTATACTAACGCAGTAGCGAAAGTATAGTGCTCTTTTTTCTTTCTAGACTCTTTTAATAGGGAGCAGAGCCAGTCAGTTTACGTTAGCAATCCAGCTGAAAGCTAACCTTGGTGCCAGCGCGCGTGTGCTTATCGCGCTCCACCACAATTTGATTCTTAATGGCTTCCTCCAACACAGGGTTGTGCGAAATTATGCCAATCTGACGCGAGCCACCTGATAATTCCAGCAGCAATCGCTTCGTTTTCTCAAGCTCCTCCTTGCCCAAGGTGCCAAACCCTTCATCTATGAAGAGACTTTCGATTCGGCTAGCCTTTTTACTACAGCTCTGCACGATATCCGAAAGTCCTAAGGCAAGCGATAGCGAAATCTCAAACTTTTCACCACCGGAATTGGCGCCGCTTTCGCGATGGCTTTGGTTTATACAGTCGTAGACAGTAAAGCCCAAGCCCTTATTGCGCTTGCTTTGGCCCTCTTCAATCGGCCTCAGCTCGTACTGTCCACTGCACAAAACGCCCAGCCTATCATTCGCCTTATCCAGCATGGCACAGAACAAATCCTCCAGCACATAGCGGTTAAAGGTAATCGCGCCATTAGCAGCCGCGGCCAAAGGCTCAATTACCCTGTGCACCTTAAGCTTATTTTTTCTATTTGCATAGCAGGCGCTAACCTTTTCCAGAGTTTGCTTAGTAAAATCCCTATCCGTTTGCAGTGTTTCCTTGCGCTCCTTGCTGCTTTTTAGAGCAGCATTAATCGCGTCTATCTCAGTGACGAGGGCGGTGGTATCAAGGCGTTGCTTGCCCTGCAATTCTTGCTTAAGGCTGGCGATAGTGTGTAAATACGATGCCTCTTCGCTTCTAAAACGCTCCACACTCTCACGCGTTTTTTTCGTCGCCATAGATACATTCTTGCTAGTCAGCTTCTGTTGATTTTTATCCTTGCAAGCTTCATGCATGTCATGGAAATCGGTCTCGCTTGCAGCACAGCTTGCCAATGCAGCCTCATAATTAGCACAGCAGGCTTGTACCTTCCCCACCAAAAGCTCCTGACTATGCTTCGCCTGCTCCAGCTTGCCCTTATCACTGGCAATCTTATTGACGCAATTATTATAGGCAGCCTGTGCTTCATTAATAGCACGCTGCAATGCATCCTTCTGCGCTTTGGCTGCATGCAGCTCGGTGCTCGCCTGCTCAAATGTGAGCGGACAGCCAACCAACATCCCCTGCACCTTGGATACTTCTATCTTTTGCTTAGCAAGCTCCTGCGTAGCCTGCTCCTGCAGTACTAGACTTCCATCCCACGCCTGCTTTTGCTGGGGCAGGTTTTGCTTTAGCTGATGCAACTGCTCTTGCAGGGAGCTTTGCAGCTCCGCCTTAGCTTGTGCAGCATCAAAATCCTGCTGCAATGCATCCTTCTGCGCTTGCTTTTCTTTTACGGCTAAGGCCAAAGAGTTAGCTGGATTATCCACTTCACACAGCTCGTCCCACTCTACCGCAGCATCTAAAAGTTCATGCGCTGTAAGTAGTGTATTACCCAGCATCGCTTCATAGGTTGCTTTGCTAGCAGAGCAACTTTTTTGTGCCTTAACATACGCCTCCATCGCCTGCTTATAAGCTTTATCTGCCTCTGCCACAGCCTTTTTTTCGGGGGAGGATGCACATTTTTCCCATTGTTCAAGGTCTTTTACCTGATGCATGGTGTGGCATACGGGGCATTCTACCTCGGTGAGCTGCTCTTTGACCACTTGCTCCCGTACCTTATTAGCAATGCTACCACTCTGGAATCTTTGCTCCGCCAGATAATATTCCTCCTGAGCACGGTCAAAAGCCCTTAGGCATAGGTCTTTATGCTCCTCCGCCTGCTGCTCAAGCTGCTGCTTGGCATTGTAAGCTACTAACTGGCTATTGACACCATGCACTGTTTGCTGTAGCTTTTGCAGCCCGGCCAGCTTTTTTTTTGCTTCCTTCAGCTGTGCTTCCAGCTCAGCCTTTTGTGCAACCACATTACCTAAAGCTGCCAAGTCCCTTTCGCAGGCCTCCTTAGCAGCCAGTGCTTCTTCGTAAAGCTTGGCTTTAGTACCAACCTGTGCTTCAGCTTCAGTTAAATTCTGAGCCAAAAGCGTCAAGTGCTCCTGGGCCCTTTGCAGCACAGGATAGAGTCTCAACGCCTCCTCCAGTCTCTGGATATTGCCTTCTAATATACTTATTTGTGGCATATGCTCAGCTTCAAGCTGCTCCTTGGCTTTGGCCAAGCTTACCTCGCGCAGCTTATTTTGGGCAACAAACTCGTTTAAATGCTGAACCATGCTCTCGTTATCCTTAAGCTCTTGAGAAGCAGTCATATAAGCTTCATATTGGGGCAAAATTTCCTGCAGCTTTAGCAATTTATCTAATACGCTTTCCCAATGCTTAATATCAAATTTGCGTCTTAACAAATCCAGATTGCTCTCTGCCTCAGTCAGCTGCTTGCCCTGCTTATCGAATAAATTATTCTGCTCATCAGCTGCACCCTTTTGCGCATTAAGCTCGCTCACCCTGCGCTCATCTTGGCTAATCTCGTTCTGCAAAGCACTAATAGCCTGCACCCTCGCCTCAAGATTAGTCTTCAAAGCCAACAAAAGCTCGTCATCCACCACCTCGTACTGCTGCTTTTCAGCATCGCTAATCGTGGGACGGTCTCGCAAAATTTGCAAATGCTGTGCAATTTCTTCATCAATCTTACTCAAAGTACGCTTGAGATAATTATTCATTTCCTTCAAGCGCAACTGAAAATCCACATAGTCCTCATTATCAACGAGCTTAGTCAAAATCGCCTCGCGCTCTTGAGCATTAGCATTGAGGAATTTTGCAAATTCGCCCTGCGCCAAAATCACAACCTGGCTAAACTGCTCTGCCGTCAAGCCCAGCATGGCAATAACCGCATCCGATACCTTGTCCTCAAAGGTGCCCGCAAAGGTGCCCGCAGTAGCCTTTTTCGTATCGCTGGCCAGCACCACACCTTCACAGGTAAGCTCCATTTCGTAGGTAAAGCCCTTTGTTTTACCATTTTCGCCCCATTTGATGTGCCGTTTTACCTCGTAGGCCTTGCCGTCATGCTCAAACTCCAGCTCCACCAGCATCGGAGCACGATAAACAATCTGACCAGCTTCGTCCTGCTCCTTAGCAAAATCGCTATGGTAGTCCTCCACCTTGCCGGCACAGCGGTCCTTGCCACTGCCCCTGCCATATAAGGCAAAGGTGATGCCATCGAAAATCGCCGTTTTACCCACGCCGCTGCCACCAAAAAGTAGGATCAGCTGATTGCCAAACTGTGAAAAATCAATTTCTGTGCTGTCTTTAAAGGACAAAAATGCCGCTAGTCTTAGCTTTGCAAACCTCATGCTTCATCCTCCAATTCGTCCTCCAGCGCCTTAATAAGCTTGGCAAAGGCCTCCTGCTTATAATCGTTTTGTTCATTTAAAGTGCCCATATTAGCAATATGGCCGTCATTTCGCTGCTGCTCTATTAGCTTAGCCACGACCAATTGGGCCGCTTTATCCAGCTGCTGCTTATTCCTATCCTGGTAAAAATGCGCAAAATTTTGCTCCAGCGTGCGCCCACCACTGCCCCTAGCATTGGTAATTGCATAGCTGCTAGCACCCTCGCGCACAATTTCAGTATCTAGCAAATTGTTAGTGCCATATACAGCATAAAGCTGCTCCTGAGCCCTACCCACTAGCGAGCTGCTTTTGATGCGCACTTTAAAATAATATTTATCCTTATCCGGCAGCTGCTTACCCAACTCCAGCAGCTCCTCCAAGGTACCAGCACGAGCGCCCTTGGGCAGCACCATAACGCGATGAAGCATTTCTAGCGGCTTTTCAGTAATCTTAATAGCATTTTTGGCAGTTATTTCCACCAAGAGATAGCCCTTCCAGCGTCCTTCTTCAGAAAAATCATACTGCAGCGGTGCTCCTGCATAACGCACCGTGTCGCGTCCCACTGCCTGCATACCGTGAATATGCCCTAAGGCAACGTAATCAAAAGCAGCAAAAGCAGTGTAATCCACTTGTCCGCTATAGCCAATATCCACCTCGTGGTCATTCAAAATGCGCTCCGTAGCACCGGCCAACACGTTTTGGTGGGCCACAATAATATTCACAGCCTCCTTATCCAAGGGCTGAACCGCTAGCAGCTCGCGCACTGCGCTATCATAATTATTAATATCATCACGCCCCAGCACCCTACGCACATTGAGGGGCTCCACATAGGGCAGCAGCCAAAAAACTACCTTGCCATCAGCTAAGGGCAGTGTTATATGCAGTAATTCGCGGCTAATTTCATTGGCAAAATAAATATGCTGCTTTTTTAAAATATCGCTATTAGCCGATAGTCTATCTGCCTGGTCATGATTACCAGGCACAATAAAGACAGTGATCCCCAGGTTATTAAGCCGAGTGAGGAAATCACCAAAAAGGTTGATTGCCTTAATCGGCTGGATTTTATCATCATAAATATCCCCAGCCATGACTACCACATCAACCTGCTCTGCAACTATATCCTCTAGAAATCGCTCTATCCAAAAGGGTTGATCTGCATCGGCAAAATTTATCTTTTTTAAATCCTTGCCAAAATGCGTATCCGCAATATGCGCAATCTTCATAATTACTCCACTAGCCTCCTAGCTTAATGCATGCTTAGATTTTGTAGCCGTGAATATATATCGAATAATTTCTTATCATTTAATCCCGCTGCCAGGCTCCACGATTCTTAGGCCATGACTACGCCCCGTAAGGGAACGAGCGCCGCGCTCGGTGATGACATAGGTGTTTTCCGTGCCCACCATGCCAAGGCCCGGTAGGGCAATCTTAGGCTCCACCGCAAAGGTCATGCCCGGCTCAAGCTGCTGCTTAAAGCCCTTGGCGATAGCCGGAGCTTCGTCCATCACTAGGCCAATGCTGTGGCCTAAAAACTTGCCGCCGTTCATAAAGCTGTCGCCATACACATTATTAAAACGTGCCATAGTGCGCAAATATAAGCTTTCAATAGCTACACCAGGGGCCATCATCGCCACAACCTCCTGCTCTAGCTCCAAACAGCGCTCCTGAGCTGCCAAAATCTTAGCGCCCTGCTCATCCTTATTAATATCTCCATAGTAATAAACCACAGTTTTATCAGTGTGATACCCATCAAAGCCACAGGGAATATCTAAATATACCAAACGGCCAGGCTTAAGCTTGCGAAAAGCATTACCAATGGACTGCACAGCAATGCAGGTGCCGTTAGTGCCCCCGGGGCCATCAAAGGCTGTGCGTACGAGGCCACTTTTGCCAAAGGCAGCAATACCAATTACCTCTTCACCCATGGGCAAATTAAAGCGAGCAATACCATGCGAGCCACGCGCTACCATCTCACCGTATAAGTTGATAGCCAGCTGCGCTTCACTTATGCCCCCCTTAATCATGGTTGGCGCAATCACATCCAGCACAGTCTCATGAATAGCGCCGCTAGTAGCCATCATTTCCAGCTCGTATTTGCTTTTAACCATCCGCAAATCCTGTAAAACAGCATCAATCCCAACGATTTCTTCAAAAGCAAAATACTTATGCAGCATCCGCTCCCAATCCACAGATGCACGCTTGATTTCCATATACATGATGCGTGGCGCCTGCCCATAAAAGGCTGCCGCTTCCCTAAAGCTGTGCATCGGGCGGATATCGTCAAAATGCGATTCCTTGCAGGCTCTATCATAGCTGCGGCGCACCCACAAAATCGCATCCTGTGGACGAATAATCAGTACACCCTCCTGCATAGTGCCAGTAAAATAATACATCGCTACCTTATGGTTTATGGCAACCATTTCCCAGCCCGGATAGCGCTCCTCCATCTTCTTACGAAAACGCTCCAATCGCTCCTCAAGCTCACTAGCAGGAACAGGTCTAATATCATCAGTAAAAACTGTTTCTTTTTCTAAAATAGCCATCATTAGTCTCCCCTTTAGTTTATTCTACATAATATTATAACAGAAAATCCCACTAATTCCAAAAATGAAGCTATACAAAAATGTATTATATTTATGTATTTGACACAGGCAAAAAAAGAGCCCCCGACCTATCTTTTCCAAGGTCAGGAGCTCTTCAAGCTCACTAATATTTCAAGATTATTCTAAAGCAGCAAGCAGCTCAGCAGCCTGTTTATTGATAGCGTCAACTACCTCTTGCTCTACCTCCCATGTACCGGTAGCAAAAGCGGCAGGGGGCAGAGCAAAGCCATAGCCAGCACCACTCACTAGCTCCATACGCATAAAGGTTAGCATATCAACAAGGCGTTCGCGCACGCTAGCAGTTTTGTTTTTTCCGCCCACACCGCAAATAGTCACTTTTTTGCCAACCACCACGGTCATTCTTTCAGGGTCATTAGCCACTAAAGGACGGCTCAGCCAATCCAAAAGGTTTTTTAACGCGCCGGGGATATTGTAATTGTATTCCGGCGAGAAAATCCACAAGGCATCTGCTTCCTTGATAGTATTTCTAACCTTAGCAACAGCCTCCGGTGCTGGGAATTCAATATCCTGATTCAAAAAGGGAACGGCGTCAGCTTGGATATATTCAACCTTAGCCTTATCTTGTAAAGCTGCTTCAGCAAGCTTAGCCAAGCTCCTATTAAATGAATTTTTACGTAAAGAACCAACAATGAATACTATTTTCTTCATGCTCCAACCTTCTTTCCTGCATAAAAAGCGTAAACTAGAGCTTAATAAACCACTTAGTTTATTTAATTTTACCAAAACATCGTGCAAAAGTCCATAAATTTTTACTCAAGCAGCAGGAGTTGCTTGCCCAATGGCTTTATTGCATCCTCGGAAGCATCATTCTTGCATGGGGTGTCTTTTTATGTGTAAAAGCCAAAATATTTGTTGCCTCTGGCGAGTGTATCGTTATCGCCATTGCCTTTGCAGTTAAAGCAAAATTCAGTACAGTAAAAAACATCTTTGACATCACATTGGTAATTATCAGCTCTATTATTTCCATCTGGGCATTTGGGGCACTGCAAGGCGTGGGAGTTGGTACCATAGCAGCCGCTATTTTGGTCGGCCGTTGGGTAAAGCTTTACAACACGTTTTTCCCATCACTCAATAAATTTTCATAATAAGCTTAGTTAATACCAGTCCTGCCCAATATCCCTTGCCAAATATCACAGGGTTCAGGAGCATCATTCCTTTCCCCATGCTTTGGTAAATCAAAGCTTAAGGTTTGATACCCCTTGTCCTCCGCTATTTTGGCAAAAGCTTCGGCATATTCTTTATATCCATGCTTGCCATGCACATAAATATAGATTTTATCAGAAGGCTCTCCCAACAGCACAGCAGGAATATCTTCTACAATAAACTTTTCCATTAGCATTTTATTTTGCAAATTACCTCTCTAGGGCTCCTTTCCAACGGGAAATGCCACCAAAGCCAAATATAAACAACCCTGCCACCGCAAGGGCAGCAATAACTAAATATTTACCCATACAAACACCTCTATTTTTTAAGCTTCTCAACCAATCCATAACTCTCCTCTAAAAGCTGCTGTACCAAAGGCTCATCTACTTCTTTATCTAGAACAATCGTTATCCAGTGCTTTTTATTCATGTGATAGGCCGGATAAAAATGCACCCTGTCGATAAGGCCTAGTACCTTTTCCGGCGGCAACTTAATATTTACCACATCCAACGCTCCTTTAGCCACTAGTCCTAAGCTTTTATAGGGTATGGTCATAAATAAGGCGTACCATTTGTTTCTTTTGGCAGTTTTGAATGTGTAGGCATCAGGCGAATCCTCCCACGGAGCCTCCGGCTCAGTGCCAAATTTTCTTTCGCAATACTCCATTAGCCTCAGCTTCATATTGGAATTAAGCAGGCATTTCTCTTTAATCTCCTGCACTAAAGCCTCCACCTGTTCCCTTATGCCAGTGACAAAGCCAGTAATATTGTCCAAAACATTAAAGGGCAAATATTCTTCATCAGTATCGGCATCGAAGACATTGACTTCAAAGCTTTTACCGGCAATAACAAATACAGCATAAAGGCCCACACCAGGTAATTCCTTTTTAAGCTCCAAGCCAGCTTCCGTCCTGCTAAATCCATATGCAATTGCCCTTTTACAGTCTATATCATACTGCTCAAGCAGAGGGTATAACATGGCTTATCTCACTCCTAGGATGAAATCTACATACTTATTTTTACATTGGGAAAGGATTCCACAAAACAATAAATTACCAAAAATACACTTTCTCATCACCCTACTTCAGCCCACTCATTGTTTGCACAGCATCATAGGCCACCAGCACCGCTTTGGCGAGGTCCGAGGCCTCACTTTTTTCCTCTGGGCAATGGCTTCTTCCCCCAGCGCTGGGTACGAAAAGCATGGCTGCGGGCAGCTTGGCGCCAAAAATTTGCGCATCATGACCAGCTCCGCTAGGAAGATGCATATATTCAAACTCCCTAGTAATGCAGCTCATTTCGAAATGACCTTTAATCTCTTCATCCATCAGCACAGGCTCAGCATAAAGAAGATTTTCTACATCATAGGTCAGCCCCGACTCAAGGCTCATTTTATCAAGGTCAGCAAGCAAACTATAATACTGCGCCATAATGCTTTCTTCATCCACACCGCGAATATCAACCACAAAGGTAACGCTTTGCGGAATAATATTCATTACATTAGGCTCCACCTGCAAAAATCCTACTGTGGCCACGCAATTGCGGAACAGCCTAGCCCTGTCCCCTATCTTGCTAATCACCTTAGTTGCTTGCTCTAAAGCGTCCTTACGCATATGCATGGGCATAGTACCTGCGTGATCTGCCCTACCGTTAATCCTGATGCGGGCTCTCTTAATGCCAACAATCACATCGACGATACCTATTTCCTTATGTTCTGCTTCCAAAACTGGCCCCTGCTCAATATGGATTTCGATGAAAGCTTTAATATCGTCACGTTTATACTCAGCAATTTCCTCCGGCTTCAGGCCATAAGCAGCCATGGCTTGGTAAACACTTATCCCATCCGCATCCACCTGCGCCTTAAGCTCCTCGCAAGTCAATTGCCCTAATAAAGCTTTGCCTGTGAAAAGCCCAGCATTGAATCTAGCACCCTCCTCATCATTAGTGGCGATTACCTCAAGGGAATATCCCAGCTCCATCCCCGACTCCTTTAGCAAGCGAGCCACCTCAATGGCACACACAACACCGGCAATACCATCATAGGCACCACCATGCTTGACAGAATCAAAATGTGAACCAATCATAATAGTAGCAGGGCTTTTGCCTTCCAGCCTGCCAATAACAGCACCCGAATTATCCATTCGCACCGCTAGTCCCACTGCTTCCATTAGCTTTTTTAAATAGGAACAGGCATCACGCGCTTCTTTAGTATAAGGAAACCTAGTCACCCCAAATCCGGGAGTTGCCGTAAATTTTTGTAAAGCATCCAAAGCTTTAATAATATTATATTCTATTAGTTTCAACTCATTTGCCATTCTAAGCACCTCATGGTTATACTATTATTTCCATATGTGCACCAAGTTCTAGGTTGTAAAGCACCATCACAACCAATCCAAATTTTTCTTCCTTTTATCAACCCACACCTTTAACCTAATCAGCTGGCATCGTCTTCTGCTGCCTTATCACCCCACTGCACCACCTCAAACCGATACTTCTGCTGGATATCAGGATACTTTTCCCTATCCACCTCACTCATAAACATATCATACGGTCTAGCACAGGTCTTAAAGGGCGGGTAAAGAGCCTCATATACCACAAGCATCTCATCCGTTTCGCTATGATGTGCAAAAGCAATGATTCTGTAAAGATACTCTGTTGCCGGGTTTTCGATAGTTTCCCGCTTAAAATGCTTTACTATATCACCAATATGCAGTTCTCTTGTCATTCTACTTCAACTCCATTTATGCAAATATTCGCCGGCTATAGCAAGCTTGTTACCATCCTCTTGCTTTAATTATAACACGAAAACAGCTCCGCATATACATTTCCTGCTCCAAGTTATGATATAATAAAAGCAAAAAGGAGGATTTATTATGTTCTACAGCAAAATCTACTCATC
>OBLI01003980.1_pt1 | contig 10893 bp, 7 predicted proteins | sample 1519701 | NCBI WGS metagenome assembly OBLI01 (sample SAMEA3663005, study PRJEB22513) | pig gut metagenome | biome: pig gut; feature: pig-associated habitat; material: faeces | place: France | collected 2012 | reverse complement strand
AGGAGGAATAACATGGATAACGAGAAAATAAAAGAAGGCGTAAGGCTTATATTAGAAGGTATCGGTGAGGATGTAAACAGAGAAGGATTATTAGAGACGCCGGAAAGAATTGCAAGAATGTGTGAGGAGCTTTTTGGCGGATTAAATCAGGATGCGGCTGAACATCTTCAAAAGCAGTTTAGTGCTACAAACAATAATATAGTCTTGGAAAAAGATATTACATTTTATTCTGTATGTGAACACCACATATTACCTTTCTATGGCAAAGCACATGTCGCATATATTCCGAATGAAAAAGTTGCAGGGCTTAGTAAGCTTGCCAGAACTGTAGATGTATTTGCGAGAAGACCTCAGATTCAGGAAAATATGACAGCACAGATAGCAGATGCTATTGAGAAACATCTTCAGCCAAAGGGCGTTATGGTTATGCTTGAAGCTGAGCACATGTGCATGACAATGCGAGGTGCGAAGAAGCCTGGAACAATTACTTCCACAATTGTAACAAGAGGTGTATTTGAAACAGAATATTCACTGCAACAGACATTTTTGCAGATGGTGAGAGCATGAAGAGAGTAAATCTTATATACAATCATCCTGTTTTTCAGGAAAAATATATTGCATTGCAGAAAGCTGAGCAGAATCGAAAGTTTTGCAATCATACACTTGAACATTTTATTGACGTTGCAAGACTTATGTATATTTATGCTGTTGAACACGAACTGACAATATCAAAAGAACTGATATACGCAACTGCGCTTATGCATGACATTGGCAGAATTGAGCAGATTGAAAAGGGGATTCCACACGAACAGGCGGGAGCCGAATTATGCGAGCAGATTTTGCCGGATTGTGGCTTTTCAAAAGAAGAGAAAGAGACAATAAAGGGTTCAATTCTGCATCACAGAAATGGTATGGAAGAAGATAATAATCCTTTTTACGAAATGCTATATTGGGCAGATAAAAAATCAAGAAAATGCTATGCCTGCGATATGCAAAAGGAATGCAACTGGGATAGAAATAGAATGAACTTAGATATTGACTATTAATCGAGGTAAGAAGAGAATGATAATTGGAAACAAAGAATTTGATTTAAATAATCACTGCTATATAATGGGAATTTTGAATGTAACACCGGATTCTTTGTCGGATGGTGGTAAATATAACAATCTTGATGCGGCACTCAAACACACCGAGGAGATGATTCGTGATGGTGCAGACATAATTGATGTCGGCGGTGAATCAACCAGACCGGGGCATACAGTAATTTCGGAGGAAGAGGAAATCGCAAGGGTAACTCCCGTCATTGAAGCGATAAAGAAGAATTTTGATGTTCCAATTTCTATTGATACATACAAAGGAGCTGTGACTCTTGCAGCATTGCAGGCAGGAGCAGATCTTGTTAATGATATCTGGGGATTTAAACATGACCAGAGGGTTGCAGAGTACACCGCAAAATACAATGCGGCTTGTTGTCTGATGCATAATAGAAATGAAGCTGTATATGCTGATTTTCAAAAAGATTTCATCAGTGATATGCAGGAATGCATTGATATAGCAAAGAAAGCGAATGTGCCTGATGACAAGATAATCCTCGACCCGGGTGTGGGTTTTGGAAAAACATACGAGATGAATCTGGAAATAATTAACCATCTTGAAATAATGAAGCAGCTAAATTATCCAATTTTACTTGGTACATCAAGAAAATCGGTTATAGGTCTGACACTTGACCTTCCGGCAGATGAGAGAGTTGAGGGAACACTTGCAACAACAGTAATTGGTGTTATAAAGGGATGTTCTTTTGTAAGGGTTCATGATATAAAAGAAAACTACAGAATTATAAAGATGACAGAAGCTATTTTGTCAAAGTAGTATGTGTGATATGGAGAAGTTACAGATGGATAAGATTTCAATAGAAAAGTTAGTGGTATATGGGAATCATGGAGTCTATGCAGAGGAGAATACGCTTGGTCAGAAATTTGTTGTTTCAATTGTAATGTATACCAATACGCGTAAAGCTGGAATTACAGATGATTTGGATTGTTCAATTAATTATGGTGAAGTAAGCCAGTATATAAAGTGTTATTTCGAGAATAATACCTTCAAATTAATAGAAAAAGTAGCAGAAAAACTGGCAGAGAGGCTGTTGCTCAAATATAGCCTGCTAGAGAAGGTAGATGTTAAAATAGAAAAACCATGGGCACCTATCCATGTTCCTGTTGATACTGTAAGTGTTGAAATATCAAGAGCCTGGCACAAAGTATATATTGCGCTAGGGTCTAATATGGGGGATAAAAAAGCATATCTTGATGAGGCTGTTGAAAAACTGGACAATCATCCTTTATGTAAAGTTATAAAGGTAGCTGACTATATTCAGACAGAGCCCTATGGCGGAGTTGAACAGGATGAGTTCTTAAACAGCGCGCTTGAGCTTAGGACTTTGCTATACCCTGAGGAATTGCTTGAGTTACTGAATCAGATTGAGGCTGAAGCAGGGCGCGAGAGGACCATACATTGGGGACCAAGAACACTGGATTTGGATATACTATTTTATGATGATTGTGTGATTGATACACCATCGCTTACAATTCCTCATATAGATATGCAAAACAGAGATTTCGTATTGATTCCAATGGTGCAGTTAGCTCCGTATTTCAGACATCCAATATTTGGATATACTATGGAACAATTAAAAAAGGAAAAGAGTAAATAATATGATTAAAGCAATTTTATTTGATATGGATGGAACACTCATAGATTCTTCAGAAGGAATCATTAATTGTGTTTTGTATGCACTAGACAGGTTTGGGTTAAAGGAAGACAATCCTGACAGTATAAGAACATTTATCGGACCACCTCTTGTAACAAGTTTTCAAAAACAGTATGGTTTTTCAGAGGCGGATGCAAAGAAGGCAGTTGATATATATAGAGAAAGATATCAGCCCATAGGTGTGTATGAGTGCAGTTTGTATGATGGTGTCAGAGAGTGTATTATGGACTTAAAGGCAAAGGGTTATCGTATCGGAATGGCGTCCTCAAAGCCGGAAGTATCGTGCAGAAAGATTCTTGAGCATTTTGATATTCTTGATTTATTTGATGATGTAGTTGGTGCTACTCTCGATGGAAAAATTGATACAAAAGAGGAAGTGCTAAATGAGGTTATTCGTCGCTGGAGTGATATACCGAAGGAACAGATGTGCCTGATAGGCGATACGATTTTCGATGTGGAAGGTGCAAATAAAGTGGGGATGCCATGTATAGGTGTCAGCTTTGGCTTTGGAGATGTAAAGCAGATGAGCGAAGCTGGGGCAATAACGATTTGTGATCATATGAATCAGGTGCCGGAGGCAATTGAGAGGTGTTTTTAGTATGAAGCAGATAAATAAAAAAAACTGGATGTGGCATTTATGGGACATCATATATCCATTGCTTTTTTATTATGCTGTACTAATGTTTTCGTTTACGGCGGCAAAAGTACTGCTTGGCAATGAAACCTCGATGTATATGTACTGCCAGATAATTGCATCAGCGATTACATTGCCTGTGATGTATTTTAATTTCTATAGAGTACTGTATAGAAAGCCAAGAGAGCAGAAGCGACAGATTGGTGTTTATGTTGCTATTATTCCGATTATATTGTGCCTTAGTATTGCACTGAACAACATAATTATGATGTCTCCTTTGGTTGATATATCTGATGGATATAGAGAGGCTGCAAGTAATTTTTATGGAAGCGTATTACTTTTAGAGATTATTGGCTCAGGAATTCTTACTCCGATATTGGAGGAGCTGGTATTTCGTGGAATTGTTTATGGAAAGCTTAGAAGTATAATGAATATGCCTGTTGCAATAGCGATATCAGCGCTTTTGTTTGCCATTATTCATTTCAATGTGGTTCAGTTTGTGTATGCGTTTTTCGTTGGCGCATTACTGGCGATTTTTGTAGAATTGACTGATGATATATTAAGTGCAATTATTGGTCATATGGTTGCCAATATCTTTGCTGTATTAAGGACAGAGTACGACTGGATTATATTTATGGTTGACAGAAGTATTGTTGCGTGGATTGCATCAGTTGGATTATTAGTTTTGGGTATTATCCTGCTTTTTATTGTTATGAAAAAGGGTGTAAAGAAAGATATAATTTAGACACAATTTAGACACAATTTTAAAATATGACATATATAGCCAAGGTTTTTGAAAAAAGTTTTCAAACAAACCTTGGCTTTATTGTTTGTATAATTGTTGGAAATATAAAAAAATAGCTATATAGTCAGATAATTTGCTTTATTATATTAAGTAGACAAACTATCTGACAATTAGAAGAAAATTCCTGTTTACTTTACATTTTTTTCGTTGTAAAATTTATATCAGTTAGAAATGATTGATAACGATTTAGATTTTAGGAAAGGGCGAATCATATGAAAAAGAACTGGGATGAAAGTACAGCAAAGCCACTTGGTCTTTATGATCCAAAATTCGAGCATGATAACTGTGGTATCGGTGCTGTAGTAAACATTAAAGGTATTAAGACGCATGAGACAGTAGAGAATGCTTTGAAGATTGTTGAGAACTTAAAGCACAGAGCTGGTAAAGATGCTGATGGTAAGACTGGAGACGGTGTAGGTATTCTTCTTCAGATTTCCCATAAATTCTTTAAGAAAGTAACAGCTCCTCTTGGAATTGAAATAGGAGATGAGAGAGATTACGGTGTTGGAATGTTTTTCTTCCCAAATGATGAGTTTAAGACAAATCAGGCGAAGAAAATGTTCGAGGTTATCGTAGAAAAAGAAGGACTGGAGTTCCTTGGATGGAGAGAGGTTCCAACAGAACCGGATAAGCTTTCTGACAAAGCGAGAGCTTGTATGCCTTGCATTATGCAGGCATTTGTAAAGAGACCTGTAGATGTGGAAAAAGGACTTGATTTCGATAGAAAGCTGTATGTAGCTCGTCGTGTATTTGAGCAGTCAAACGATGATACATATGTAGTTTCTTTTTCAAGCAGAACAATTGTATATAAGGGAATGTTTCTTGTTGAGCAGCTTAGACAGTTCTTCTCAGACCTTCAGGACTCTGATTATGAATCTGCTATTGCAACAGTTCATTCAAGATTCTCTACAAATACAAATCCAAGCTGGATGAGAGCACATCCAAACAGATTTATTGTACACAACGGAGAGATTAATACAATCCGTGGTAACTCAGACAAGATGTCTGCACGTGAAGAGAACATGGAATCGCCAAAGCTTAAGAAAGAGTTCCAGAAGGTTCTTCCTGTTATCAATGCAGAGGGTTCTGACTCAGCAATGCTTGATAACGCGCTTGAGTTCCTTGTTATGAGCGGAATGGAGCTTCCACTTGCAGTAATGATTATGATTCCTGAGCCATGGGCAAATAACTCTATTATGTCACAGAAGAAGAAAGACTTCTATCAGTATTATGCGACTATGATGGAGCCATGGGACGGACCGGCGTCTATCCTCTTTTCAGATGGAGATATCATGGGTGCGGTTCTTGATAGAAATGGTCTTCGTCCATCACGTTACTACATCACAGATGATGATTATCTTGTACTTTCATCAGAAGTAGGTGTATTAGACGTAGATCCGACTAAGATTGTAAAGAAGGACAGACTTCGTCCTGGTAAAATGCTTCTTGTTGATACTGTTGCAGGAAGAATAATTGATGATGATGAACTTAAAGAGAAATACGCTGGAAAGCAGCCATATGGTGAATGGCTTGACAGAAATATTGTTCATCTTTCAGAACTGAAGATTCCAAATGAGAGAGTACCTGAGTATACAAAAGAAGAGAGACAGAGAATGCAGAGAGCATTTGGTTACACTTATGAATCTCTTAAGGATACAATACTTCCAATGGCTAAAAATGGTGTAGAGGGAACAGCAGCCATGGGTACTGATACACCGCTTGCTGCATTGTCAGGCAATAATGAGCCATTATTTAATTATTTTAAACAGCGTTTTGCTCAGGTTACAAACCCACCAATCGACTCAATTCGTGAGGAGGTAGTTACATCTACAAGCCTTTACATTGGTGAGTCTGGTAATGTACTTGAGGAGAAGCCTGAAAACTGCAGAGTTCTGAAGATAAATAATCCTATTCTTACAAATACAGACCTTATGAAGATTAAGAGTCTTAAGAAAGAGGGATTCAAGGTTGAGATTATTCCAATTACTTATTACAAGAATACATCCCTTGAGAAGGCTGTAGATCGTCTCTACATTGAGGCTGACAGAGCATTCAGAGATGGTGCTAATATTCTTATTCTTTCAGACAGAGGTGTGGATGAGAACCACGTTGCAATCCCATCACTCCTTGCAGTATCTGCATTGCAGCAGTATCTTGTAAAGACTAAGAAGAGAACATCACTTTCACTTATCCTTGAGTCAGGTGAGCCACGTGAGGTACATCATTTTGCTACACTGCTTGGATATGGTGCAAGTGCAATCAATCCATACCTTGCACAGGAGACTGTAAAACAGCTTGTAGATGAGCATATGCTTGACAAGGATTACTATGCAGCAGTTGATGATTACAACAAAGCAATTATCGGCGGTATCGTAAAAATCGCTGCAAAGATGGGTATCTCTACAATTCAGTCATACCAGGGGTCAAAGATTTTTGAGGCAATTGGAATTGATAAATCTGTAATTGATAAATATTTTACAAATACTGTAAGCCGTATTGGTGGAATTACTATTAAAGACATCGAGAATGATATAAATACACTTCATTCAGCAGCTTACGATCCACTTGGACTTTCAACAGACCTTACATTGGATAGTAAAGGACGTCATAAGATGAGAAGTGGCGCTGATGCACATTTATATAATCCGGCAACAATCCATCTTTTACAGCAGTCTACTCAGAGAGGAGATTATAATCTTTTCAAACAGTACACAGAGCTTGTGGATGAGGAGCAGAAGAATACAAATATCAGAGGTCTTATTGATTTTAAATATCCTAAGAAAGGAGTTCCAATTGAAGAGGTTGAAAGTGTAGATTCAATTGTTACAAGATTTAAAACAGGTGCTATGTCATATGGTTCTATTTCAAAAGAGGCACATGAGACATTAGCAATTGCAATGAATAATCTTCACGGAAAATCAAATACAGGTGAAGGTGGAGAGGATAAAGACAGACTTGTTGTTGGCCCGGACGGACGTAATCGTTGTTCTGCAATTAAGCAGGTTGCTTCAGGACGTTTCGGCGTAACAAGCCGTTATCTTACAAGTGCCCAGGAGATTCAGATCAAGATGGCTCAGGGTGCAAAACCGGGAGAAGGTGGACATCTTCCGGGAAAGAAAGTATATCCTTGGATTGCAAAGACAAGACTTTCAACACCGGGTGTATCACTTATTTCGCCACCACCTCATCATGATATTTATTCAATCGAGGATTTGGAACAGCTTATCTTTGATTTGAAGAATGCAAACAGAGATGCAAGAATTTCAGTTAAGCTTGTATCTGAAGCTGGTGTAGGTACAGTCGCAGCCGGCGTTGCAAAAGCTGGTGCGCAGGTTATCCTTGTTTCCGGTTATGACGGAGGTACAGGTGCAGCTCCTAGCAGTTCAATCCACAATGCCGGACTTCCGTGGGAGCTTGGTCTTGCTGAGACGCATCAGACACTTATCATGAACGGACTTCGTAACAAGGTTCGCATTGAGACAGATGGAAAGCTCATGAGTGGAAAAGATGTTGCGATTGCAGCATGTCTTGGTGCAGAGGAATTTGGTTTTGCTACAGCTCCGCTTGTAACTATGGGCTGTGTAATGATGAGAGTATGTAACTTAGATACATGCCCGGCGGGTATTGCTACTCAGAATCCAGAGCTTCGCAAGAGATTTACAGGTAAGCCTGAGTACGTTGAGAACTTCATGAGATTTATCGCTGAGGAACTCAGAGAGTATATGGCTAAGCTTGGATGCAAGACTGTAGATGAGCTTGTAGGTCGTAGTGATTTGCTTAAAGTACGCGATGACTTAAATGAGCGTGAGTCAAGAATCGACCTTTCAAATATTCTTAACAATCCATTCGTGGATGAAAAAGAAAGCGTAATCTTCGATCCGAAGCAGGTATATGATTTCGAGCTTGAGAAGACTAAGGATATGAAAGAAATCCTCAAACAGCTAAATACTGCTTTAGATAAGAAGCAGAAGAGAATGATTGATGTTGAAGTAACAAATATCAACCGTTCACTTGGTACAATCTTTGGTTCAGAGATTACTAAGAAATATGACGATACACTTGAGGATGATACTTACATTATTAAATGTAACGGTGCCGGTGGACAGAGCTTTGGAGCATTTATTCCAAAGGGACTTACACTTGAGCTTGTCGGAGATTCAAACGATTATTTCGGAAAAGGACTTTCAGGTGGAAAGCTTGTTGTTTATCCACCAACAGGTGTTAAATATAAGAAGGATGAGAATATCATTATTGGAAACGTAGCACTTTATGGTGCAACTAGTGGAAAAGCCTTTATCAATGGTGTTGCAGGTGAGCGTTTCTGCGTTCGTAACTCAGGGGCAACAGCAGTAGTTGAAGGTGTCGGAGATCATGGATGTGAATACATGACAGGTGGTCGAGTTGTTATCTTAGGTAAAACTGGAAAGAACTTCGCAGCCGGTATGAGTGGTGGTATTGCCTACGTTCTTGATGAGGACAATGACCTTTACATGAGAACAAATAAGTCGATGGTATTTACAGCGGAAGTATCTAATAAATATGACGTATTAGAGCTTAAAGAAATGATTAAAGAGCATGTTACACTTACAAACTCTGAAAAGGGTAAAGAAGTATTAGATCACTTTAGTGAGTATCTTCCAAAATTCAAGAAAGTAATTCCATATGATTATAATCGTATGCAGATGGCTATCGTTCAGATGGAAGAAAAAGGACTTAATGCAGAGCAGGCACAGATTGAGGCATTCTATGCCAGCACTAGAGCGTAAGGAGGGAAGTAGAAATGGGAAAGCCAACAGGATTTATGGAATATGAAAGATGTGAAGCACGTTCGGTAGAACCAAAGGAACGTATCAAGAACTTTGATGAGTTCCATGTCTTCCTTTCTAAAGAAGAACAGCAGAAACAGGCTGCAAGATGTATGGATTGTGGAGTGCCATTTTGTCAGTCAGGTGCAACTATCGCAGGTATGACATCAGGTTGTCCGCTTCACAATCTCGTACCGGAGTGGAACGATCTTGTATATTCAGGAAACTGGGAGCAGGCGTATAATCGTCTTCACAAGACAAACAACTTTCCGGAATTTACATCAAGAGTTTGTCCTGCACTTTGCGAAAAAGCATGTACATGCGGACACTGGGGAGAGCCTGTTTCAGTAAGAGATAACGAGCATGGTATTATTGAGACTGCGTATGAGATGGGATACGCAGCTCCTAATCCACCTAAGGTTCGTACAGGAAAGAAGGTTGCAATTATCGGTTCAGGTCCTGCAGGACTTGCTGCGGCAGACCAGTTGAACCAGAGAGGTCATGAGGTTACTGTATACGAGAGAGAGGATCGTCTTGGTGGACTTTTGATGTACGGTATACCAAATATGAAGCTTGACAAGAAAATCATTGACCGCAAAATAGAGGTCATGAAAGCAGAAGGAATCAAATTTGTCACAAGCTGCAATGTAGGTGTTGATGTTAAACCAGCTAAGCTGTACAAGGAATATGACAGAGTAATCCTTTGCTGTGGTGCAAAAAATCCACGTGATATTAAAGCAACAGGAAGAGATGCAGAAGGAATTTATTTTGCAGTTGATTATCTTACACAGAATACAAAGAGTCTTCTGAATTCAGGACTTAAGGATGGAAAATTTGTATCTGCAAAAGGCAAGAATGTTGTTATTATCGGTGGTGGAGATACTGGAAATGACTGTGTTGGTACAGCTATAAGACAGGGTGCTAAGTCGGTAACACAGCTTGAGATGATGCCATGTCCACCAACAGAGCGTGCAGCAGACAATCCATGGCCGGAGTGGCCAAAGGTCTTAAAGACAGATTACGGTCAGGAAGAGGCAATCTCTCAGTTTGGCAACGATCCTAGAATTTATAAGACCACGGTAAAAGAATTCCACAAAGATAAGGCTGGAAAGCTTAAAGAGATTACTATTGTTAGTCTTGAGAGCAAGAAGGATGAAAAGACAGGACGCTTTAACATGGTTCCTGTTGAGGGATCTGAGAAAAAGATTCCGGCAGAACTGGTTCTTATTGCAGCAGGTTTCCTTGGAACAGAGGATTATGTGGCAAAGGCATTTGGTGTTAATATGACAGAAAGAAGCAATGTTGCTACAGAAAAAGACAGCTACGCAACATCAGTGAAGAATGTATATGTTGCAGGCGATAACAGACGTGGTCAGTCACTTGTTGTATGGGCAATTCGTGAAGGTCGCGAGGTTGCAAGAGAAGTAGATGAGAGTCTTATGGGATACTCATATCTTTCAATTCAATAGATTGATATAAAATGGCTTGAAATGTGGTATTAAAAACCACATTTTCAAGGTTTCATTACTAGCTTTTCATTTTGCATTTCCTATGGTAATCTATAAGACAGTGGAGTTTTTAGGAAACAAAATGGAGGCAATATATGAGCAAAGTAGCAGTAATGACAGATAGTAATAGTGGTATCACACAGGCGGAGGCAAAGGAACTCGGAATTTGTGTTTTACCTATGCCATTTTATATTGATGAGCAGACATATTATGAGGATATAGACCTTACGCAGGACGAGTTCTATGAAAAGCTGAAGGGCGATTGTGATATAAAGACATCTATGCCGGCACTTGGTGATGTTACAGATAAGTGGGATGGGCTGTTAAAAGAATATGATGAGATAGTATATATACCAATGTCTTCAGGACTGAGT
>OBLI01003979.1_pt1 | contig 10894 bp, 12 predicted proteins | sample 1519701 | NCBI WGS metagenome assembly OBLI01 (sample SAMEA3663005, study PRJEB22513) | pig gut metagenome | biome: pig gut; feature: pig-associated habitat; material: faeces | place: France | collected 2012 | reverse complement strand
AATTTCGTACTTTTGACATGCAGATTTATTTTGCGATTCCTCCAAATTCAGCTTTCCACGGCCTGTTGGAGGAATTTTTCTTTATAAATCAAAGATACTAAATATTTAACACATTAGCAATCAATTTGTTAGGAAAAGATTAACATTTCCCGACAGTCCCTAATTATCCGCAATTCGTACAGTAACTAGTTGTTACCACCAATTATTCCCAAACATTCAATTTATCGGTGACGAAGTTGATAATATTCTCATTTCCATTATCGATTGCCTGTTGAAGTCTTGCTATCTTATCCTGCGGACACTCACCACTGGAAACATATTTAGAAAGAATCTTAACACTTTCTTTAATTAATATACTATAATCCTAGCCGATTCTTTCTCCTTTGGCAAGTTTTTTCTGTACGAATTGCGGATAATCAGTTTGCTAAATCCAATCGCAGGACTTCGCTGTGAGGGATGTTCGACTTTTTGATGGCAAGTCGGGTACAGGTGGCCTATGGATGGCTTACGTAGTACCGCCTGTACTTTATAAAAATGGAGTACTCCCCTTCTTGCTTTAGGCGTTACATGATTTAGATTATGTTAACGTGCTCCTGTGGAAATGTTTACTTACGTGATTTTAAGTAGCTGATAATGTGTTATTTAATTAAATCTTCAAGTTTTGCATTTCCCTTCCATTTCGCAGAAGTTCCGCGTAATGAGGTTGACTCTATCTGACTGATTGCCTTTTCTGTCATCTTTGGTGTTATGCCAATGTATTTCATTGTAGTTGCGACACTTTGATGGCCTAAATTCTTGCTTTCATTGAAAACATTGACTCCATCATCAATTAGAATGGACAAAAAATCCGGCCGAAACGACAGGAAAGAGATATAAAAATATAAACTTGATGGGCTGAAGCTGGAAACGGATGGGACCAGTCGGCTGCTTCGGTCAAATAGAAAACATTAAACGACAGTCCCTAAATAGTTTCAGTGATTGTTTCACTTTAATGGCTCCACAAATATAACGTTTTATTCTTACAAAACTGATTATTCATATTACCATCTGGACGCTATCTCCGCCAATTGGTTAAAGATGTCAATGTTTGACTGGAAGGCACTGGGCTGGTAGGTTTGGGATAGCCATTGTTTGGAAAGGTTTTCCACAACGCTATCTGCCTGTCCTTTCACAATGTCTTGAAGCGGGACAATCCTATCCAGAGAAGGCTGCCGCAGGGCATCTTTGATGGCACGACCAAGATACCTGATATCACTGTCAGACTCTATCAGGCGGAAGATTTCGCTGGTTCCGCCGGACTGGATGTCCTTCTCGGTGAACAGCATGGTTTCCGTATCGGCCAAGCTGTACTTGTTCCACAGCCCCGGATGCTTCGCCAGGGTCCGGATGGAAGTGTAGATGACCAGTTCGGAGAAGAAATCGCTGTAAGCACTCCGGTAACGTTGGTGAATGCGTGCAGGATGCTGGTATCCTTGCAATCCCTTTATATCGTCCGGAATTCCGTCCATCCCCAGGACATAAAGGCTGTCATAATCGACGAGAACAAGGGAGCCATCGGGGCGGATCAGAATATTACCATGCTGAAGGTCTCCGTGCGAAATGCCCTGTTCGTGCAGTTCCCGTGTCATTTCCATGAATGAATGGGCAAGCCTTTCCAGTGCCGCAGGGCGTGAGAGGTTTTCAGCGATGTACTTCTTCATCGGCCTGGCATCCACCCAGTCCATCAGAATGACCGGCTGAAGTCCTTTTGCCGTAAGGATGGCATTCTCGCAGTACTTGTAATCCACGAAATACGGAAGGTCAAAGCCCTTAATCCGGTCAGCGATTGTTTTCTGGTATTGCTGAACCGTATCCACCGACGTATGCCAGCAGCGTACCGCGTATTTACGCCTTACCGTCTCATAAGGGTACACCACACAGAATCCACCGGCATATCTGAGCAGTCTGCCGTTCTTCTGCACGGGATGTCCTCCCCGCAGCTCTGGCGCTTTCACCATTTGAGGTATTGCGATGGCTGCGGAATAATCTTCAATGCTTGCTACCATACCCATTCCTCCTGTCGTTTAAAAGCCTCATCATAACGGTCATCCGTAACAACTACCATGGTTGTGTCGTCGTTGTGCATACCATCCTTGCGCCAGTACTGGACCAGAATCTTGAACTCATCCGCGGACTCCACGCTTAACAGTTCCCGGATACGGGCAGTCTCTTCTCGCTTCCCTTTAACCGAGGCAAGGAATGCGCCCAGCGCGTCTGTAACGAGCAGCAGGGTTTTTGGGGGCTCTTCCGGGAGATTCCAATTGCCAGTGATGGATCTGACCTCGCCCTTACCCGGTTTTTCCGGGTTTGAGTCGAAGTAGTCAGGGTAGTTGTCAAACTGGTCCATCGAGGAGTAGATCTCCTTGATATGGTCGCCTTCCAGTTCCACCAGGCAACTGTCCCCAAGAATATCGCAGGACCACTTGCCTCCTACGCCTACTCGGAGTCCAACCAACGTTGCTCCGGCAGAAGCGCCGGTTGCCAACATGCTCTCAGCCCTCCACGGCTCCCTCCCAAGGGCGCGCCATTCTTCCAGCCTTTTCCGGACCTTTTCCATCCAGAACGGAGCCAGCGCCTGCACATTCTCCCGAGTCGGGAACCAATCCCTCTCCGCCGTATACCGGTCGGCAAGGATCTCCGCCCAATACTTTGGGAAGAGGGATTGGCTCATTCCGTCACTCACCGCCACAGATCCCGTCGCAGGATTGATACTGAAACGGTCCTGGCAGTCGGCTACGGACTCGGCTTCCTTTTGTGTTATGAAGGCACGTGCTCTCATTACTTGATGTCTCCCAATCCTTTGCTGGAACCAAAATCGATCAGGGATACAAGCTGTACACCGTCCGCCTCAAAGATGCAGCCGCGAGAACCGTCCTTGAGCGGAAGTTCGTTCTTGGCAGCGGCAACAGCGTATGCCTGGGGAACTTCGCTGGAGATATTGAAGATGAAGCGGGCTTCGTCTGAGCTGCCTTCCTGCACCTCAGACGGGAACACCAGATTGGCACCGGCTTTCTTGATGAGGGCATTGAAAAGGAGCACATTACCGTCCTCGCACTTGAGGGCCATCAGTTGCTTGGCCACCTGGGTGGTTTCGTCCATGCAGCCGTCCACGGTCTTGCTGTCGTAGTACGGTGCACCGTCAGAGATGTTGATAACCACGGGCGCAGGATGTCCCGGCTTGTCGGTCATCCACTTCTCGATGATGGCCTTGGCCATTTCAAAGGCGCCTTTCATGTTAGTGGCACCGTCCTTGGTGATGGGTTCCACCCACACCGGCATCTTGTAGGGAATCTCTACCAATCCGCCGGCGCCGTCGCTCTGTTTCTTCATCACGTCGTCAATACGCAGGGGCTTGGCGTCCAGGTCCTTGAGGTAGCCGGAGCACAGCTCGTGGACGTAATTGTCATAACCGATGACGGAGATGAATGCGCGGTTTTTGGGGCTTTCGCCGTCGAAGTTGCGCTGGATGAGGGTGTTGATGACGCGGTTCACGGCCTTGGAAGCGAACTCGCTCTTGGTCATGTTGTCGTCGTACTTGCTCATCATAGAACCGCTCTGGTCCAGGAGGATAATCAGCAGGCCGGGCGTGGCGCTGCTCCATTGCATTTCGTAAGGGTTCATATTATTATAATGATTTGGTAATTGTTTCAATGACGGTTTTCGCTGCTTCAATAACGTTGTCTTTGCTTTCAAAGAAGGCTTTCTGAAGGATGTCGGTAATTGAATCAAGGGTTTGCTGGGAATAGAGATCGACTGCGAATTGGCCTTGATACTTTTGTTTGGGCTCGGGATAGGCCTCTGCTGCCTGCTCGATATAATGATAATCAAACTCAGGAGCAATTCGGCATCGTCCTTTCAGAAGATAGTTCGTGATAGAGCAGCTCACCGAATTGATGTAACTTTTCTTGAAAGGAATTTCGTCTCCGTATGCCTCTGTAAGGATCGGATGATTAAGAAAGATTTTGTTCAATGCAGTGGCTATTCTGCGGCGGATTCTGGCTTTTTCGATTTTCTCCATTTTATATGTGTTTAACTGTTTCTGGTGCAAATGTATAGGCCGCTTATGCAAAAAGGCCGCACAAGCGCTACCTTTCTTGTTATTTTATTGATTACGTGACAGAATTATCATTGGTTCACCACCTGAAATATTGTAAACTGTGATTGTTTCCGGACAGAAGTGGTAGTATCCCTCTGCAGGAATATCAATCAAGTAGTGCTCTTTAACGGAATATTGATAGAGGGAGTCTTTGTCAACAAACTCGCCTTGAATCATAACTGTTACGCAGTTGGTATCCACACTTACATTCCAAACCGGAATGTCGTTTTTGAAATCCGGGGCATTGAATCCCTGGATTTCTCCAATTAGGTCGTTGCGGTCTGTTTCAACCATATCTTGGGTTACCCTTTTGGCAAAACGCTCAGCTGGGGTTACACAAGACATGGTAAATATAGATAGTATCAGAAAGAAGGTTGCCTTATTCATTTTCGTTGAGATTATTGTACCTCTGCGTTGATGGTAATACTCACAAAACGGCCGATAGTGAATTGCTGAAATGCGGCCATCCTCTCTTTGAGTCGATTATCTATCCACTCCTTTTGTGCATCATTATGGACACATATCAAGATGGTGCCATGCTGTTCATCGGAAGATATTTTAGCCTCAGAAAGAAGGGTTCGCATCCGGGGCGTTTCAGCGTATGCTTCAGCAACGAACCTTGCCCACATCCTTTTTAGGATAAAAGTCTGCGTATTAGCAGTCCCGGGAAAATGGTGGTCCCAGGCTTTGAGGAACCATTCTTCGGCCTTGTCCGGATCCTTCTCCACATTCCGTCCATTGAGGTAATAGTTGCCGATAATCCACTGGGCATGGCCGGCGCTTCGGCCTTCTTCACGTAATCTTTTATACAGTTCATTAATCTCCATTTGCATTTTGTTTAGTCGTTCACACATTTATAATATCCATAGCCGATGGGCGTTTTGCTTACGCAAAAACAATCGGCACCAAAGTGGTCATTGAATACCTCCAGGATGTCATCCAGGTCACTTTTAGGAAGGTCTTCCAGGAGCCTGTAGTTTGCATAGCCGTCGGTAAAGTAATGAGTGTCATCCGGATCATACTCTTCCAAGGTAGCATCTCGGCCGATAGGAATGTCTATATTGTTGAAAGAATCGTGGATGGCAATCCCATTAGGGATAACGCGCCAATGTTCTTCCAGTCGAAGGAGATGAGGGTCATAGGCGCAGACAAAACGGAAGGCTGTCGCAAGCACGCTAGCTGTGCTCTGAAAAGGTTGATTAACAATGAGTTTGTAATGCATTAAAAAAATAGTTGTTGTTTATTCGGGTGCAAAGATATCGGTCACTTATGCAAAAAGGCCGCACAAGTGCGACCTTTTTGTAGACTAATGAGCGTTCTGTTATTTACCAACTAATTGTTTGTCCATTTATAGTAACAGGACTTGCAGCATGGTTTGATCCGCTCGGCGCTGGAATATTATAGTATATATCAACGCTATTTCTACCGAACATATAGGTTTGCATTAACAATTTGTGCGGTGTGCATTGGCCCATCCTCTTATAATTGTAACTTCCTACCTGAACTGGAGTACCTGCGACCTTTAAACCGATTCGCTGTAACGTATCTAACTTTTTTTGTGTGTCTGATTCTTTGCCGAAAATGAGAATGCGATGGTCTGCTGATTCATTATTAAGAAACAAATCAATTATCCTTGTCATAAAGGGCAAACATGCAGGAAGCGCACTTGAAACCCCTTGCTCTTTATTGCTTTTGCAATGGACCACGTCCGCAACAACAAAGCTCCATTGTTTGAATGAGGGGTCTATTGCTTTGCAATAACGATTATACGTGTCCCAGTAGTTATTTTTCATCTTAACTGGGACAATTGAACCATTCTTGTTCTTCAACACGGTCCCCAATAGCGTATTCACGTACGGCTGCTTGCTTGATGAGCAGATAGCTACTCCAAAGCGGCCTTCAAAAAAATCTTCTGCGTCTTGACTTGTCCACGGATGAGACCAAGTATTTGTAGAGGGTACTTTTGAGGGGAAAACTTCATCCACATCGAGTGCCGGATTGCTTCCCAATACCAGAAAAGACGCTTCTGATAGATTTCCGTTCCAAGGCTCTGGGACCTGCCTGACTGGTAACGAACTTTGAGCATTGATGATGGCACAGCAAGGAGAAGAAGCGCCTGCAAGCGCCTGCTTGTCGGCACAATCAACAATGTCGTTAAACAATTTTATTTCTGCTAAAGTCATAAATGAATTGTGATGATGGAGTAGATTATTATGTTAGGATTAATTAAGATCGCGTTCCAAAACAAACTTTGTCAGCGCCCAGTCCACAATGCTGCCAACTGATATTCTTCCCTTCGTGAAGGAACAATGGAGAAGATAATCCTGTAGGGAATCAGAGATTTCAGGAGCACTAAGTTTAGACAAAATATCCAAGTGGGCTGGGGTTCCATTAAACGCTTTGAGGTAATCCTCGGCCTTCTTGTCACTCATATAGTTGAAATTCTCTTCCCACGGCAGTGTTCCAACGATAGAATAGTACTTCTTATCAATAGTCTCCAAGTTCTTCAATATGGATTTCATCAAAAGTGACAAAGCAAATACCGGAGGGAGTACAATGCTATTGTCTTTTGTAATAGGCGTCAGCATGGCGGTATACTTGTCGAAAACATCCAGAAGGCCGGAAATCTTAGGCTTAATACCAAACTCTACTTTTCCGGCAAGAGCTGCTTCGCTCAGAACTTCAGTAATATTCATTTCTGCCTGCATCTCCGCTGCTAGTCTTCCAATCGCCTTTCTTGCAGTTTTAACTATATCGAGCCTGTTGGCTTCTCTTCTTTCTTCTTCAGTCATGCGCTTCCGCGCTTCCAATTCCTGTTTTAGTTGTTGGATAGGTTTAAAATAGCTCATAGCGTTCGTGGTATTAAGAACTGATACTGTTTACTCACAAAGTTATAAAAAAAATCGAGATTTAAGGCTTATGACAGAAGTAGTTGCGCAACGACCATATGAACTCCAACTCCTCCTGGGCTTCTGGATATCCAAGGTCGGCGAAGATGTGAAGGATGTCAAGGTCGGCCGAGTCTTTGAAAACCCTCATATAGGTGTCGGTAAGGGGCTTGCTCATGGAACGGAGGCTTTGGATCAGTGCCGTCCGGACGATATTCAGTTCTTCTTCGGATTCGTCAAAAATTGCATGGTTGCAATCGGTGCCATGCAGGAGAACAGGAATAATACAATCGTCATCGTCTTCATCTATGTAATCTTCCATTCGGTATAGGCGGAAATTCGTGCTTAGGCCGATATAGGAGAGGACAAGGGCATCGGTATTGCCTTGTTCGGAGAGGGTTTTTAGATCCTTATACTCAATCCCGCTTTCCTGCAGTGCCTTGCACACGTACCAATATTTGTCGTTATCGTATTTGTGGGCACTGATGATACCCAACAACGTCTCCGGCGTGCACGCCTTGGGCTGCACATTCCGCAGTTTCCAGACAGCTTCTTTTATTCTAAACTGTATATGATAGCCATTGTTTTCTGCCATCTTGAAGAAGCGCTCGGCCTCATCCAACTCATAAGATGGCCCCTTTGCCATTTTCAGGAAATAGTAACCCATGTTGTACTGTGCCAGGACGTGACCGTTGTAAGCGGCATCTTCAATCAGATCCCTTCCAATGAACTGGTCTTCCTCACGCTCATCACCGGGATGGACCTTGCCCTGAAGGTACATCTGACCAAGGTCAAACATCGCCCGTGCGTCACCTTCGTCTATCAGTTTCTCAAACATGTCGGCAGCCTTTTCAAAGTTTCCAAGGTAGAGTTCATTTTTAGCTTCGAGGTAATTCTTTTCGTTGGATTTTTCCATGTGCATATTGTCTTTTATTATGTGTTATACTTAGAAGTGATTATCGGTTTATACAATGAATGTCGCAAAGTTGGCTGTCGCTTATGCAAAAACACCGCACAGGCATTGAATAATTACAACAATTGAAACACAATTATTGCAAACAATTTGATTATCAATATTTTAAAGAGCATGCTGGCTGAAAATGATTTTGTCAATCATTCTCTCAATCAGATATTTCGCTGGATTTTTGCCGCTGCGAAGGTATAAAAAAGAATCCTGATCCGAAAATTTATTTTCCAGTGCTCCATGGTATTGTAAGAATGATTATCTTTGCAAAGACACTGAAACAATCGGACAGCCGGACCAATCATGGGAAATCGCAGATTAACGCGTTTGGCAGACGTTATTGCCATAAGTTCCGATGGGGCTAGAATGGAAGAGCTTTCCTCCTTCCAGGAAGGTTTCTGGGTTCTTCATGCGCAGTTCGGTACCGGAGTAATTGTAAAACGTGAGGAACAATGTGCATTGGTCCAGTTTGATGCTGGTGTTAAACGAATCTTCTTGAATTCCGACAAAGTGTCTCCCCTGGACATCAATGACGCATTCTTCTACCAGGGCTTACAATATCGCAGAAAACCGGATGCGGATGAGCTGGAGCTTGTCGGGGTGGCCAACCCTTCTATTGCTAAGGCTGTCATTCCGAATCACTTGCACATCAACGGGAAAGACTACCCGGTAACTGCCATTGGTGATATGGCATTCTCGAACATGAAAAGGTTGACAGATGTAACCATTCCTGCCACCGTCGCGGAGATTGCTCCGCTGGCCTTTGTTGGGAGTGACCATATCAGGCAGATCAGGAATGAATCCTGCGGCCGTGAAAACGCCTCTTTCGTGATGAACGACCTGGCACTTTGGGGTATCCTGCCCAATCCGGAAAGAAAGGTTCCGTTCATTCCTTGCCGATTTGAAGAACTCCATTTTTACGCCGGCATTATGGACGAAAGACAGAAGAATCCCACCTTCTATTTCCTTGTGCGGCAAAATGGCCTCTGGGGCATCATTAATAAGACGGGGCACAAGCAAGCACCTTGCATTTATGATTTCCTCACCCCAAAGGAAGACGGAGGTCTATGCCTCGGTTTTGAATACCGGCGAGTAAATCAGAGCGGGCTGATTGACGCGAAGGGTAATGACGTTGTAAATACCTAATTCTTATAATTATGGCAGAAGCACGTTGTGTTTTCAGAGCCCCCACTAATAATACTTTTCTTCCATTCTCGAGGATTCGAACCAGCTTCCGTCGTCAATGATGGGGCTGAATTTCTTGGTGGCTAGCTGGTTGTTGATTGTTTCTACCAATGAGTAAGACTTGCAGAAGAAGTGCAGGTCAAAGTCTTCGGGAGGGATAAAGGTTTTATCCGTGTTGGAGAACTCGGACATATATCTAAGCGCAAAGATGTGCACCCGGGAATCCAGTACAACACGGCCAACAGCGAACCATTCCATCGCGTAGGTCAGACCGTATGGCTCAAACTCTAGAACATCGTCAATCATGGTCTTGCCGTTGCCATCCCCGTAAAGATGACGGAATCGAATGACGGTATTCTGTTGGATAGCGTGAGTAATGATACCCAGGTTCTCGTGTGAAAAATGCTGACTCAAGAGGATACGGCTTTTCATGGCCGGCATTTCGGTGACGGCGTTATTCAGCACCAGGGCATCCACCAGGGTGCTACGGATGCTTCCGTAATCCGAATACTCTTCTTCAATGTAATACTTGTTGTCCCTGCGGTCACAGGTGATCTCAATGTCGAATTCGTCCCGGATATCATTGATATTCTGGAAGAACGTTCTCTTGGGCCAGTCTTTGCCATCTTCGTTCAGAGCGGAACGGTTCCACTTACGGTTGATTTCTTCGTAAGTGATTCCGTCCGCACTCCGGATGGTGTCGATAAGCCATATGTATCGTCTTATCTGTAGTCTTGCCATAAACTCTAATTAAATCATGGGCCGCTTACCTCCGCAATAATAGTTATTTCCTCACCAAGCTTTGTTATTGCCTCCTTGTATCGCTGGGCGACAGCTTCTTCGTCTCTTCGATGGTCTTTTACACTTGACCGATTGTTTTAAAATAACCCATATAGTAAAGGTTATTATTTCCACTGATTTGAATAACTGTTGAAATCATTGTAAACGTAATGCCATCCGGTCTCCATGATGACATGTACTGAACTACCCTGCCAGTAGGCATTCACAACGTGGCCGCAGGGTAGGTTGCAAAGGTCCTTGCAGTGATGCGAATCGGACCACAGGCTTACTGAGCAGTTGGTGAAGGTGCACTGACCACGGTTGATGTACTCTTGAGGAAACATATATTGCTATTAAGAAGTTATTCCAGTTGCATCCGAGGGCAAATATACAACATTATTATGTATAAACTCAGCATATTTACTCCGTTATTTCCTTTTTTACCCTTGCGCTGTGATTTGCAAGAGCCCTGTTTACGCTTCGATAGGTCTTTGTTTGATAGTTAGTTCGATTTGAGGCATAAACAATCTATAGCAACCTTTATCACGCCAGGCTCCCTATTCTCAAACACTCTGTACGCCTCCTCAATATCCTCCATACTATACCAGTGAGTAATCAACGGCGTGGTGTCAATCATTCCCTGCTCTATAAGCGAGAGAATCTCCGCACAGTCGCAACCATCCACACCGCCGGTCTTGAAGGTGAGATTCTTGCCGTACATGTCCGGGAGAGGCAGTATCTGAGGACGGCCATAGAGAGCGACCACGGTGACTATTGTGTACAACAATAGTTTTGACAATAGTGTAAAAAATCGCGATTTTATGAACACCGAGGGAAATCCGGAATCAAAATGTTACCTTTGTCTAGAAATATCCATTGAAGAATGATGACGCCGGACATAGAGACATCGACAAGGGAGGAGAGACTTGAATTCATCCGCGA
>OBLI01003977.1_pt1 | contig 10897 bp, 13 predicted proteins | sample 1519701 | NCBI WGS metagenome assembly OBLI01 (sample SAMEA3663005, study PRJEB22513) | pig gut metagenome | biome: pig gut; feature: pig-associated habitat; material: faeces | place: France | collected 2012 | reverse complement strand
TTGATAGAGGTAAAGATTTCGTTCTGAATCTCACCGATGGTTTTCTTTTTCTGTTCTCCCTGCTGCTGATAGAGCTTGCTGATGTAGTCCTGGTGGATATAGATAACTCTACCGATGATGTTGCTGTTGCGCTTTCGGGTAAGGCGGTCATCTACGATGGTGAAGGCATACTCAAAAATGCTGCCGGCAAAGATGGAGTGCCAGAGGGCATCGGCATAGTACGGACCACCGAAATCACGTGGCGACATAATGAAGCGGGTAGGGCGTTTCTTGCGGCTTACCTGCTTCTGACGTGCCTCGCGTATCTTGCGCTGCAAATCCTTTACGGCTGATGTGGTAGGTAGATAAGGGATAGCGGCTATCTTGCGGTCTTCCTCTTTCTGCACACCGACGTATTGGGTTGGGTCTAGCCACTGGTTGCTGACGTAGGCATAGTTGATGCGGTAGTTCTCGTCCATACGCTCCAGTCGGGTGGTAAAGATGCTGCGATGCTTTAGACCGATCACCTTCGGGGTCCACTGGGCGGTAGGAACAGCCTTGCCGTTCTCGTCGAGAGAACGCTGATTAAGCTGGAGTTCTACAAAGCATTGTGACATCAGAGCCATATCTCCTGCCAGGTCGAGGTAGGTCTGCATCAGGTCGTTGTTTTCTAGGAAATCACGAAGCTGGGCATTGGTTTCTTCCCATTTGCGGAGTGCTTCTTTCAGAGATTTCATCTCCTCGCTATCCTCTTCATCTTGAGGTGATGAGACCTGCGATGAAATCGCTGGGAACGGAGGCTCCTCTGTCTGAGATGACTGCTGAGATGACTGCTGCTGGTTCTGCTGCTCGTTCTGGCGCTTGGCTTCGGCGGCTGCCTCTTCCTTGGCTTTCAGGTCGGCTATCTGACCGCGGAGCAGAACTCCTGCACTCTCGTAGGGGATATACTTCTCCGTGATGTTGCCGCCTACATACTGGGTATAGTGATACTTAGGGGCGGGACCACGGCCTACCAGTATCTTCTTGATGTAATCAACTCCGGCTGCCGTAAAAGGCGACATGCGGGAGAGCATCCAGATGAGGTTTGGCAGTCGGTTTGACATACCCCATTCCATGAAGCCTAAGCCTTCGGTACCTACGTCCTTCGGTTTACCCATGTTCTCGCCGCCACTTGATGCAAAGATAGTGGAAACCTGCTGTCGTGCTGCAGAACCGCTTGCATCGCCACCGCTTGCCGACATACCGGCTGTGGTCAGGAGCATGCTGTGAACGTAGTCGTTCCAGGAGAAGACTTTACCGCCACCATTTTTTAGCGGCGTAAAGGCATCCGGGCGAACGGCTACATAGCCTGCATCTTTCAGTTCCTCACTACGCTGTTGGAGCTGCTGCAGGTTGGTTACTTTGTTTCTGTTTTTACTTGCCATTTTTGCGTTTCTTTATGTTATCCTGAATGTGATAGAAGAGAGAAGGGCGGCGATATACGCACGCCTATTTCTCGCTTTCTGAGTGTAAAGTTAGGGCTTTTTATGGTTTTAGCGGGGACAAGAAATGTTGAATTTAATGTTGAGTGTTGAGTGTTGAGTGTTGAATGTTGACTTAAAGAATGTTGAGTGTTGAATGTTGAATGTTGAATGAGACTAGCGCTTTTGAGCCCGTTAGGCAAATCAACATTCAACACTCAACATTCAACATTCTTCTACAATGATCATAAAATCCTTGGCGATGGAAGAGATGGCGTTACTGATACCCCCCCCGATTTCTAACCTTTGGGAGTGAGGGTTGGAGTACCAATCACCATCGGCTCTTCCTCTGCTTGCGCAGGTTCTTATTCGTATTGTTGGCATAAAAGATTATCTTTTGTTACAGCGAAAATGCAGTTACTCCTAATCATACTCCACCAGTATCTTGGGCTGAGTTCCACCCCCCCCACATGTATCACAAGTAGGTGCTAGACCTTTGATAGCAAACACTCGCCTTATCTGGGCGAATCGCTTATCAAAAGGAGGCGTATTCAGCAAGCCTACTACTATCGGATGTGTTTCGTTCATAACTTTTCTTTATTCATATCTGAAGGAAAGAAGATTATCCTTCGTGTGGAAGGTACCGATGCACTGCATCAGTAAGCTGTCACGGAAGAAGATGGCTTTATCACGATAGTCGTTGGTGCCAGTCTGCTTGCGTACTTCCTTGGCGTGCTCGGTTCTTGCCTCGTGAATGGCTAATATCTTAATCATATTCTATCAATACGAGGGGTGGCATATCATTAGGATCATCTTCCTCTTCTTCGAGAGAAGGAATGCTGCCTTTATCTATTATAACCTTATTCATATCTTAACAATAACATTGTATGCTGCCCGTGGTTGTCATACAGCCCCCCCCATCCATCATACCTTGACGATAAGGCTGTAGAGTAGCCGTCTAATCGTGGGCATAACTCCTTAAATCGTTTTACGAAAGGAATAACCTTATTCATACTCTAACAATATTTTCGGTTTATCAACATCATGCCCTTTGCCACCCCCAGTAAGGCATAAAGCGATACCTTTAGTATGCACGATAATGCCGTTTTGGGATGGGCTATATGAGCCGAGGATTATGGGACGATTACAAATCATTTCTTCTCCAAAAACTGATTATACATACTTTCCAACTTAGGGTTTGAGAACTTGCCGTTCTCTTTCCAATCATTGAATAATGGCATGATAAAATCCTCGTGAGAAGAAACAAGTAACTCCTGCATTCTCTTAGGATTGCGGTTCCAGCAATCATACTGCTCTACAAAAAGAGTTAGGATGGCTTTCAATGCCATTGCATTCTCGTGGCTCGGCTCTATCTCGAACTGATGGAAGACGCAGGTGTCTTTATCGTTTGCCTGGAGGAACTTGCTGACGGCTTCATCTTTCAGGAAGAACCTTGTATCTACTTCTTCCTCCAACACATCTTCCAGCTTTCTCTTCAACGGAATAGGGTCGGGGAACTGGTAATCGAAGGCTACATCCTTTCGCATGGAGAGGCAGAAAACTCGGTCTCTATTTTGAGGCACACCGTAATCTTTAGCATTGAGTCTTGCCCATCGGCTTACATAGCCTAATGATGAGAGCTTATCAAGCCACTTCTGAAAATCGGGCATAAACTTCTCGCTTACCAGGGCTGCCACGTTCTCTTGTAGCAGATACTTCGGGCGCAATACTTCTACGGCATCGGCTACTCGCCACAATAATGCCGAGCGGGTATCGGAACCTTCCTTCAAACCCATCTGCTTGCCGGCTTGCGATATATCCTGACAAGGTGAAGAATAGGTAAAAAGGTCGATTTCTTGCCCCCCCACATGAGTCTTTACCTTCTGCCAGTCGATTTTGGTTATATCGCCCAAGGCTTTGTCGGCAAACTGCGGAAAGATGAGGTTGTGCATCTGACAGGCATACTTGTCTATATCGCTCCATCCTACGCACGTCCAGCGGAAATCAGGGTGCTGCTGGGCGAGTACGTCGGCTGCCATGAGCTGCGAGTCGTAACCGGAGAAGGTGGTGAGGATAAGTTTCTCACCATCGTTCTTATCTACCGGATAGGTATGGAGTTGGTCTTCTGGGAAGAAATCGGCAAAGAATGAGGTCTGCGCCTCATGCTTCGGTTCTTTCGGGTACCAGAGTTGCTGATAGATAGCTGCGAGTACATCCACCACGATGGAGTTGCCAGCCTGCTTGTATTGCTGACTGGCTGATACTGCCATATCTTCAGGTTTGCCCTTGCCCTTGTAGTTGGCGATGCGTTCTGCTGCCTGGGCATTGGTACTCTGCATGGTGCGGATCACGTCATCTCGCACACCCATAAGTCTGAAACACTCGAAAGGTGTCAGCTTTCGTATGGCATAAGACTTAATAGTCTTATCCTTGAAATTGAATTTTGTTATCATCTTGTTTTTACTCTATAAATCATTATAATTCCTCTTAATCTAACTTTCTGTTACTCATATTCTACCTTAATCGCTCCCCCCGTAGTACCATAATTGCCTAATAATAAGGTTTGAGTGCCGAATTTATAATATCCGGCTAGGATGGTTGTTACGCAACCATCAATATCAGTATTAAGCGGTATCTGCTTCATTTTACTCTCCTCATTTTTTTTTCATTTCCTCATTCTCTTTTGACAACCTTTCGAGGTGTTCTAGAACAAGAGAATAAGTCAGGCTCCAAATTGCTAATATAACAATAACGCTGCACGTCGTATGTGCTAATAAACATTCGCCAATTCTGTTCGTCGTGGTCGAAATGTTCATGCACAAAATGAGTGCCATCGCGTCGCCAACAAAGAAGCGCCCCTATGCAATGCGGTTTCTCTCTTGCTGGATGCCACAGTTGAACAATGTTGCGATATTCTGCTGTTTCATTCACTTCTTCATCACAAAGGGACACATTTTTGGCGCTTATTCCATTTGCTTCATTCTCAAGACAAACTACATTTTCTGTTGTCTGACTTTCTATCATCTCAGAAGCCTTTTGTGACAAGAATATCACGTTAGGCAGTCGGTCGTTTCTTTCCATAATCTTATTTTTTTTACTCTATAAATCGTTTATTTTAAAGCTTTTGCCCTTACAGGGCGACTTTCTGATTGCTATGATTACCCATGGCGCTGCCATGGGCTAGGAGCTTCTGCCCCTTCAGGGCGTACTGTTGCTACGGGTTATAATTCTACGAATACAAACGGATTGCTACTGGCAGCCGTGAGTGCATTCACCAATTTACCCCCCCCCTACCGTGCGGCTACGTCTCAGGGCAGATGTGGGGTAGCTTAAATCGGCTGCACCGGGTGCAGGGCAATCGGTATAGCCTTGCTCTGTCGCCTGACGGATGCGCAGGAAGGTTTCTCCTTCTATATCCACGATTTCAAGAAACGGACGGTCGGATGTGGAGTATATCCGATAGAGAGAACCATCGGGATAAAAGCCATATCTCTTTCCGTTCTTGATAATCGTTCCTCGCTTGTATTGAGGTTGGTTATTGCTACTCATACTCTATTAATATACCTGCATCGGGCTTATTTGCCTTGATGGTTCTGCCTATATCCCAGAAAGGCTTTTTGAGAAAGGCTTCAGAAACACACGTAAATACCCCCCCACATTCGGGAAATGGTAATCTAACTTTCTGCTACTCATACTCTAATTTGGACCAGCGATATAATAGCTGGGGACGGAGGCGCGATGACGCTAGCCTAATTCAACATTCAACACTCAACATTCAACATTCCCAATTACTTCCTCCTCATTTTTTCCATTTCCTCATTCTCTTTCGACAATCTTTCGAGGTGTTCTAGAACTAGGGAATAGGACTGGGTGTTGACCTGATCTTCCGTTAGGCCGGCATACTTCTGCATCGTAGCGGTAGTGGCGGTGTAAATTTCCATCGGAGTTTGCGGCTTGTTGTTTTTTACCTTCTGCACCTTGAAAACGTGAGGGTAGCGATGAGCCAGGGTGTGCATGATTCCGCTCCACCAGAAGAGGATAACCTGCCAGTTGGCCTCCGGAAAATTGACGAAATAATTTGCATTCTCGGTGAACTGCTTTGACTCGTAATGAAAATCATATTTCGTGATACCGGTTGTCGGATCCACGTACTGGGTGGTGGAGTTGAAGATGGTGGCTAGGAACATGTTTCTGGCGCTGGCTACACTCTGGGCTTGCTGCTGGAGTTGTTCCTCGGTGAACTTATTCATCTGCTTCATCCTTACCAGGTTATTACTTAACTTGGTGTAGGTCTGCATCATATCGCTGGCAAAACGATATTGCTGCCAGGAGAAGCCATCGAGGTCGGTACTCGGACCACGGAAGGCTTTTGCTCGACGGTACCACTTTGCTTTCTGACGGATAGATGGATAGGGGAAGCGGGTGAGGAAATTGCCGCTATCTGCATCCATCCAGTCGAGAAGACCTGCGCCCTGAGCGATGTACTCAGGGGAGGTCTTATCATCGGTCTTGGCTTTCGGAGAGAGCCAATAGTTGAGCTGCCAGAGATAGAGAGGGAAAGGGGTGCCCTTGCTCTGACTGGCGATAGAATCGCTGGAAACGGGGGCGCAGAGGGAGAGGAGCTTCTTCAGGAGACTCTTCTTCTGCGGATCTATGCTTACCAGGTAGTGCTGCTCATTTATAGGCATGCGAGGGTCTGGATAGGCATTGATGCCTATTCCGGCAAAGAGAAAGAAGACGGCTATCTTCACCTTCTGCATATCGAATGGGTGATAGCGGTCTGCCTTGGCTATCTGCTCCTGCATGATGAGGGCAATCTGCTCCAGCTGATTAGGGGTACATTGGTTCCAGCCCTTCGGAAGGGTGAGGTTTATCTTTTCTTGCATAAGAGTTAAATTTAATGTTGAGTGTTGAATGTTGAATGTTGAGTGTTTTTTTAATGTTGAGTGTTGAGTGTTGATTGTTGAATTGCCTCACGGACTCGATGGCGCTAGCCTAAATCAACACTCAACAATCAACATTCAACATTCTCTAAATCATTCAACACTCAACATTCAACATTCAATAAAACCTTTAGAATGGCAGGTCACTGTTAGGATCATCGTAACCTGGCATTGATGAATAATCATTACCTCCATCTGCTGACGGTACATAGGCGGTAGCATTGCTGGCGGCTCCGTATGCTTGCTGTGGATATGGCTGCTGAGTGGTAGTAGCCTGCGGCTGATAGAGGCTGGCGATGCGCTTATTCATACGGGTGCGGATAGCCCTGAAGAGATGGGTGTTCTCATCATTGAAATCCTGATTCACGATTTCAGGGTCTCGCTCCTTGTTGGCTTCCTTTACCTGTTCTACGAGCTTAGGAAAAGCCTTGGCTACTGCCTTGACGTACTCGGTGGAGAATGACATTTGCATTTCGTGGGTAGGCACACTCTTGTCGGTGTCGCCACGCTCGATATTACTCTGTCGAATCTTATTCTTGTACGAATCTTTAAAAGGCTCGATATGAACTCTCAACTTAGCCACCTGTACGTTGACATTATTTTTTTGATATGTCCCTACTCGAATTTCGTTCACATCGATAGGAATGCAGACGTAAGGACGCTGCGCATTCTTCTCATCGATACCTACTAAGACCTTTGCTCCATTCAGAGACAAAAGGTCAATGTTTCCATTGTAACTTGCCATAAATCTTTTATTTTTTTTTGTTAATGTTAAGTGTTCAATGTTGAGTGTTGAGTGTTGAATGTTGAATGATTTAGAGAATGTTGAGTGTTGAATTAGGTTAGCTCCATTGAGTCCGTGAGGCTAATTCAACATTCAACATTAAATTCAACATCTTATTTCCCTGCCGCCATTGGCGATGAGACTGCCGTAACTGATGGCATCGAGGCGACGGAGCCAACCTGCCTCGAAAACCTTCTGGCTTGGGTGCTTGGCGATGATGCCGGCGATGTATTGCTTGCGGCGTGCCTTGATGCGCTCGAAGAACTGCTGGGGATTCTGACTGTTGAGGGCTTTGAGGGTCTTGCTGCCTACGACACCATCGGCGGTTACGCCCAGCATTGCCTGTACGAGGGTGATGCCTGGCGTGCCACTGCTCCATACCCAATCTACCAGGATGTTGGCGATACTCTGGTCTTTGATGCCATCGGCTTTCCATCGGTTCCAGTAACAGCGGCGAAGGATGGAGACAGCATCGGCTTTTGTGATAAGCTTCACGTCCTTTGCGTCTATGCGGCCATCATGGTTCTTATCGTAACCTTGGGTTTGCCAGGTTTTCAGCGTTACGCCCATGTTGGTAGGACCGCCCTTGTCATTGGGGTGGTTGACGTAACCTCCCTCGAAGGAGAGGATGAAATCTGCAAGAGGTTGAATCTTTGCCATATCTTTTCTGTTTTATCGTTTTTATTCTGATGGCAAAGATAGGGGTTTCGATTTTATTCGAGGGGACAAAAAGAAAGCCTCCCTGCGGCTTTCACAGTCGCAAAGAGGTTTCAAAAAATTGCAGTTTATATGCAAAAAGCCCCGGTATCTTGCCTTATCTTACTAAGGCTCAATACCGAGGCTTTGATTTATAGAGTAAATTGCCAATGGAACTCATTGGATAGGTGAGCGATTACATGTCACCTTTGCTAGAAGAAGCTGCCTTTTTTGTAGGGGTGGCTTCCTTTTCGGTAGGAGTTACCTGCTCACTTTGCTCAGATGGCTGCTCAGAGGCGGAAGCGGTTTCGCTCTGATCTGTTCCGCCTGTTATTTTCCCGGCGTCTTAGAAGCAAGGAGTGAATCCCAACCATTCTCTGTAGGCTCAGTTACGTAAAGGTTTGGATAATTTACGCTTGACAACTTTGCCTCGAAGGTGGTGCTGCGTTCGTCGTCGCTCTTGGCTCCAGTGTCCGTTTTAATGCCACCTGAGTCAAACTTAACCTTACGGTCTGGGTCGTACATAATCTGTGACTTATCATTGTCCTTGACGATGATAAAGATGTCACGGTTGTTGATGGCGCGTGCCAACTTACCTGCAGCAGGATTTACAGAGTCGATGGCGAAAGTGAAGGTCAACTCGAAGCCTTTGCGATAGCCGAGAGATGAACCCTGAATCTGGTTGGTATCGTCTTTGCACTCTACCTTATAGAGACCCTTACCGGCCTGGAAGGAAGGAGTGGAGTACATATTCTCGGTAGCGGTAAGAGGGGCTGAAAGCTCACTCTTCAAACCGAGATAGACAGTAACACCTACACCTGCACGGTTCTCCAGGCACTCGTTCTCGTTCAATACGTCCGCAAGCTGTGGACATGTTACTTGATTTGCCATAATTGTATCTTATTTAGAAATGAAACGAAATGGCGGAGGAAGCCATGTTCCGCCAGGTCAGGCGACCGCCGCCGAGGATTTATAGAGGGATTGCGCTTTTCCCGGTTGGACCAGCGATGGAATCGCTGGGGACGGTGGCAGGAGATGTTAACCCTGCTTCTTGAAGAAGGCGGTGAAGCCCTGGCTCATACCTGTTGCAGCGAACTGGATCTTCTTCTCCTTGCTACCGGTGTTCCAGTGGTCGAAGACGTACTGGGTACCATCTACTGCTTCAAGAGTAACAATAGCGTTAGGAGTTGTCTCCACTGGCTTAGTGTAATCAACATTGTTCACCTTCACCTTACCATCGATCGCACCCTCTGCGCTAGCTACGGTCTTAGCAAGTGAAACGGTAATGTTAGAGTTGGTGTAGTCACCAGCTACGTACTCAGCTGTAGCAAGGCTTCCGTCTGACATCGCAAAGGCGTATTTGAACGGATTGCGAGGTGCCAACGCTCCCTGAATTGACTGAATCTGGAACTGCACGTCACGCATATCGGTGTCAGTGCCGACCTTAACGCCGACGTAAGTCTGGTTGCTAAGTGTATCAACACCGTAAACGAAGTTCTTCTCGATGGTAGCGTACATACGATCACCCTCACCGAAGTCTGCGATAGGGCAGATGGTTACACGAGAGAGACCTGGAAGTTTGAAGTTACCGCCGTCCTCGTAATCAACCTTGAAGTTGCCGTGGAACTTATTAGCGTAACCTGCAGCGATGTACTGGGCAGTCTGCTCGCTCATGTAAACGAGTGTGTTCTGCTTGCGCAGACGAGCATCCCACTTCATGTGCCATGCAAGGAAAGCATCGTATGGAGTAGAGTCGTTGTTATCAGAAGGCTCTGAGATTGACTCACAAGGAATCAAGTTGCCGTTAGCCTCGCTGATGATGCCAGCCTCGATGTCGTGCTTGATGCAAGTGTGGAAACCGTCGTAGAGAGCCAAAGCCTGCTCTGAAGCTGGAGTGCTCTCTTCACCCTTATCAAGACTGATGTCGCCATTCCACAAGCAAGCAGTAAGGTTGTCGGCATAGTTACGGAGAATTGCGGTAGCAGCCTCGGTTGAGAGAGGGTACTGACCCTGTGCGTCTGTACCGAATACTGTTTCGCAGTACTTGTCGATGTTATCGGTATAATGGTCCCAAGCAAGCTTGCAGACGATTGTACGTTCTTTCAAAAATCCCGCCTCGCTGTTCACCTTAGTGTGAACGTCCTTACGACGGGTAGTACCGCCCTTACGGAGCAGGATGTGAGTTGTACGCTTGAACTGAATACCAGTAATGATGTCAATCTTCAAGCGGTCCATCTCCTCTGCATCGGTGTAACCTGGACCCATAAGGATTTCCTTAGTTACCTGATCGGCTACGTGCTGCAAGGCAGTAGTGCCGATAAAATCTTTAGGAAGTGTTGCCATAATTTCAACTAATAATTAAAAAATGAATAAGAATGTTTTAACATGAATACTTTATGTTATCCTGATGATGTAGGGGTTACTCCTCGCCACGAGTAAAACGCTCAAAAGCAGCCTTGCGCTCGGCATTGGTCTTATACTTCGATGGGTCGAACTCACGGAGGCTCTGAGACTTTGCACCCTCACCGTTGTTCTGAGGTGCTGCACCCTGTGCTGGCTCCTCACCTGGGTTCTCGTTCAACTCAGCAATCTGAGCGTCCTTGTCGGCGATGGTCTGCTGGGCAGTAGCAAGTGAAGCCTGGGCGGTCTTCAACTCCTCATCTACCTTTGCCTTCTCCTCATCAGCCTTTGCCTTTTCGTCGTTGAGGGCTTTGATGTCCTCATCGGCCTTAGCCTTTGCCTCTTTCAGGTTCTTGATTTCCTCGTCCTTCTGGGCGATGGTCTCAGCGAGTGCGTCATGCTTTGCCTGAAGGTCGGCAAGACTCTGCTCTGCTGTGGTGGCTTTCTGCTTGGCATCAGCCACAGCCTGCTCCTGCGATGCGAGATGTGCTTCGAGGGTATCGAGCAATGGTGCATTCATGAATGCGCCTTCCTCCTTTACCTCAATCTGCTGACCATCCTGCATACCGCAAGCGGCGTTGATCTTTGGATAATTTGCCATATTGATTTGATTTTGGTTATTTGATAAATGTTGA
>OBLI01003976.1_pt1 | contig 10898 bp, 21 predicted proteins | sample 1519701 | NCBI WGS metagenome assembly OBLI01 (sample SAMEA3663005, study PRJEB22513) | pig gut metagenome | biome: pig gut; feature: pig-associated habitat; material: faeces | place: France | collected 2012 | reverse complement strand
TTGTCTTTACTAAAGAATGTATGCCGCCGTGGCCATCCGCGAAACTCACAAGCCAATTTTCTAAGGTTTGGCCGGTAAGCTTTTTAGCCGTATTATTCTACTCAAGAACAAATAAGTCCGTTGCCCCTACCGAGGTCGCAGATACTAATTCACCTATTGATTTATCAGCCATTTACTTCTCCCTCCTTACTTTCCTAAGCTACAATTTCTTTCAAAACATTTATACACCCTAAAAGCCTATCAAGGTTTTCCTCTCCCTTTACCTCAACGCCGTTGAGCGTAAAGATAACTTTCTATATCAAATCAACATTCATTATAAGTCCCTCGCTAACACAACTTTTATTGCCGTGGCTTCCGGCACTAAAGCAACTAACTTTGTATAGTTGGCTATGTAGTATTCTCCATACCATAACTACACCGTTTCATTCGGATTACTAAAGATAGTTGCTACCTCTGCTAAAGGAAGTCCCACAATCCTTATATAAGCCTGTTGCGGATTGGGAATAACCGCAAAATAATCACAGGACAATTCTTTTCCTGTTGCTGTTTTCAGTTTTTCCATATTTGCCTCCAATCAAGACCACACAAGAACATATGCGGTGCTTGTCCCACCGCTGGAGTTTTTATAACGGATTGTTGCTCTGTCAATCTGGTGCCCTTCTATCGTAAAGTCATTTGTGTCCAACGATGCTGCGTGCAACGCAGTTATGGTATTCCAGCCATTTAAGCATCCGTAGGCATAGTCCGCATATCCAAGAGACGTATTTATACCGCCGTTCGTGTTAGCTGTTGTAATAGTGCTGCTGCCTATTTGTCCGCCATAGCCGCCGCTTACGCTGCCGCTTGATAAGCCTTGCCCGCTAAAATACCCTGCGTCGCCGCCATAGTCAATTTTTCCAGCATGGACGGTTCCCGTAAAGGTTCCACTCTTAGCTGTCAAATTACCATTACTATCAACCTTGAAAGCACCTTTACCTAACACAATTCCGTCAGTTCCTAAATAGATACCTCTGTGCTCGGTATCACTCATAGACAATACGCCGTTATAGATTGATTTTGAGCCAATAGTAAAGCCGTTAGAATTACCTCCGATATAACCGGAAGTAGCCCTAATCTCTCCCTACACGGCCAGCCCGCTTTTAGTCGCGGTCAATACTGCTTTGCTGCCGCTATACACTACCCAACTATCGTCCTTCAATGACCAGCCGAAAGAGGACGCCGCGCCGCCCTCTTTATTCACCTTTGCGGAGATTTGATTAGCCTGTATTTTGAACTCTGATTTAGTAGAAAGTGCCTGACGAGTCAATTCTCTATTTGTTAGAGTTAGATGTGGCACTTCATAATCTAATGCCTCTTCTTGCGGGGCTGATATGTCGCTTACTGTCAAGGCGTCAAAGTCTGTGTCTCTCTTATATATCCCGCTATAAACTCCATTTACCGTTATCGCATCGCCAAGCTCCGCGGCAGGGTCTAATATAGCCCCTTGTGCCTCATAGGGCTAATACTAAAACCCTGCAAGGCTTTTTAGAAGGTTTTCCGCCATTTCCTACGTTCCCCACGGGCAAGTAAATTCTAACGTTCTGCCGCTATCGTTGCCCGCCTCGCAAGAAATTATATTTCCTTCCTCATCCTCACTTACATTTATAACTACCTTAGAATAACCATCAAATTCCGGGGAAACTTCAAAATCCGTTATACTCTTTCTTACATTTGGTGCTATATCAGACAAGTATTCTTTCACCCCCGAACTTTATCACATAACCGGTATTATCAATCAAATACCTTGTTTCCTTTGGCAATTCATAAAGACTTACTAGCCTCAATTGCCCAACCTCATTTATAATAAAGCTGCCTGCATACATAGCAGCTATATACCCTAGAACCTCTCTATAGGTGTATTGTGCGGGATAGCTTATCTCATAGTTATTCTTCATCAGCGAGAAGGTTCTACTATCAACTTCTACCCCTATAGCCTTTGCAATCTCTTTTACAACATCTATATCTTTCGCGTTCCAATTCAGTGTAGAAGTTGAATAATAGGCGTCCGCGAACAACATAGCATCGTAGCCGTGGAGAGTCAATACTTCTACCTTATCGTCGTTCTTTGAGCTTGAACGTGTATCAATGTAATAGACACCTTTCTATATCCACTCGCTATACTCTGCCCCGTTAGTTGCCCTTACATATAAGGCAAGCTATGCCATGCGTGGAATTTCTCCCCTTGGCTTCAACATTTCTACGGTAATCTCGCCCGCTATTGCGTTCCCTATATTTATAGTATTATCGGTAAAAAGGCTGTTTGAAGTCTTTACCGAAAAGAGATTAGTTTCGGTATAACCGCTGTCCGCCCCGCTTCTTGCGACAAGTATAGCCGTGCCGCCGAACGTTATTCTAAAGTTCTACTCATTTATCAAGCAGCCCTTTTCACCAATTACTAAACTAACCTCTATTCTATGGCTTCCCGAAATTATTCTCTTGTATAAATCGCTTACTACCTACATCGGTCATACCTCCGTAAGAGTAAAGCTAATCCCATTCCACCATTCAACGCCGTTCTCGTCCAACTGCATATAACTTGCGGGCAACTACTCGCAAAACATGTTTTTGACTAAAAGTCCGTCGCGCGGGTCAGTATATTTTACTACTACTATTTCCGGGTCTATAGCGTTCAGCACTATATTAGCTTCGGCAGTAGTAAGAGGCCTTATAACTACATCTATTTCGACCTTATCCCCTATCTTGCCTCTATGATAAATGCCGTCAAGAGTTCTACCGGAATTTTTACTATTCAAGTCAGCCTTTCGCCAGCTCAAACCCTAAAAGGCAATGTAGGGAAGAAAGTCTGCTGTTCCAATTTCAAAAACCATTTCTTATCCTCCCATTGCCCGCATTTCCTACCGCTGACGCTTTGAAACCGCATTGGCCAGCTCCTTACCGTCTATGTAGACGCCGGTTCTATCAAGTATCTTTTGGAGCAGCTTGTTCTGTTCTCTTAGCAGCATATCACTATTGCCGCCGCCACTCTTCTAACTCAATCTCTCCGCTATTCTATCTAACCACTCTGTATTACGTTCCAACGGAACTACAGCCTCTGCTCCAGCCTCACCTAAGCCGCCAAGCCCTCCAGCATAGCCGAACAAAGTAGGCGTATCAAAAACGCCGCCTTTCGCATACCAATCAACACTAATATGCGGGACTGACGGGGGCACAAGGCTAAAGCCTCCGCTTATTGAGAAGTGGGGTAGTGAAATGTGGGGAAGTTCCCAATTGAAGTTGAAGAAGTCTTTTAGCTTCTAAACGACATCCTTTACAAAATCCAACACACTATTCAGCTTATTCTTTATGCCGTCTTTTATAGCGGTAAATCTGTCTATAACGCCGTCTTTTAGTTCTCCAAACTTGGCAACTACCTAATCTTTTACCTCAACTACTTTCTATACAAGCTCAATACCCTTTTGGGCTGTCTCCATAGCCAAATTCACAAAGAACTACTTTATAGTTTCCCAAAGTCCAGAGAAGAAATTTCCTATATTGGTTCCGATTTCCTTTATACCTTCCCAAATACCTACAAAAAATTCCCCTATGGACGCGAACCAGCCTTTTATTGTGTCCCAATTAGATACTATAATAGCTGTGAGGGCTACTACTGCCGCAATTATGGCAGTAATTATAATCACTACCGGGTTTATAGCAAGAATACCCATTATTGAAGATGTAATCCCCAATACCGTATTCAACACCACAATTGCCGCGGCAACTATCCCTATAATTGTCGCTATGGTTCTTATTGTGTCTATATGTTCAACAATAAATTGAACAACATTACCTATTTTCTCCGCAAGTGCCTACATTACGTTTTGTATTTTCGGCAAGTGGTTATCTATGAATTGCGTTATAATCGGTGCTAATTTCTCCGCCAACGCTGCCTTGAACTGTTCAAAAGAAGTCAGCACAGGCTACATAGCGCCGCCTATCTATGCCATAGTATCATTCAGGCGTCTCTACGCATCATTATAATCAAGCGACGCTTTACTATTTTTTTCGTATAGCTCCGCCGTGCTTTCATAGGTATTTAGTAGTGTTTCGCGGAGAAGCTGCTCCCTTTCCGCCTCACTATTACAGTTAGCTAAAGCTTCGTTGAAAGCATCCTCACTAATACCTGCCCAGTTCAACGCATCTGCGAGAACGCCGACAACCTTACCAGTCTTTACGGTTTCATTAGCCGCCTCGGTTAGTCCCTCTATCGGCAAACTCTCACCGTAAGTAGCCCAAACACCTTCACATATCTTTGTCCATTCACTTAGTCCCTGTTGGTCTTGCGTGAGTTTTGCCAAGTGGGTAGAAGCCTCTGTAGCCCTGTCATTGTCGCCTAGAACCCTAAACAAATCATTGTAGGTTTCTTTGGCTTGGTCGGCGGTGCTGCCCGCCGCCTCAAAAGCAGACGCTAATTGAGCTTGCGCCGCCCTATATTCCTCTGTTGATTTAGCACTTGCGACTAAAGCAGTAGCACAAGCACCTATAGCAACGGTAAATCCGGCTACTACCTTCTTACTTGCATCAACAGCGGGCTTTAGTTTTTTCTAAAAGCCGTCAATACTGTCTTTTGCTTTATTTATGGAGGTTTTAGCTTTCTCTCCCCATTCCTTCACGGAAGAAGAAGCCTTTTTCAAGCCACTCTATAAATTATCTAAATCAACCTTTATCTTTATATTCAGTTCTTCAATTGTCATTCTTTATTGCTCGCCCCCTAATATCTTTTATTATACTATATGGCGAAACTTCTAAATCTTGCGACAGATAGCTTAGTTTTAGCATCTAATTCTATCTACTTCTATTCCTCTTCCTCAAATAGATTAGGATAGAATTTTTCGATTTTTGGAAATTGCCCTTTGCCGCTTAGCCTTATACCGACGCTAACACCAATCATATTAGCTAAAATGTAAGAATTGACAGCGTTTTCCTTTTGCTTGAGCTTGTGTGTCCGCATAAAGCTATCTACGGCGCGGGACACCTCCCCGAACGTCATTTCCCAAAAATCTTTCTCACAAATGCCAATATCCAAACTACTATTCAACAAGCTATTTACTACATCAGTAAGGGAAGAGGGCTTACTCTCCCTTCTCCCCTCTATTAGTTTTTTGAGTTATCTTTCTCACCATCAATACTAATAAGCCCGCTTACCTTCAAAACCTCAATTATCATATTCAAGAACTCGACAAAGCCCTTTTCTTCAACATAGGTGTCTATAAGGTCAAAAGCCTTTTCCTCGTTTATCTCTCTATGGTAAGGCTTCAACGCAGCCTAAAAAATTACTGCTAAGTCGCTAATCGCGGGGAGGTTTCCCTCATTTACATTAGCAAAAATTGAAAGTGGGTTCTTGCCTAATCTCTTCTCAACCTCTACACAACCTCTTGTATTTAGGCGGAGCTTGTAGGCGTTATCCCCTATATTCACTTCATAATACATCATTTTTCTTTTCTCCTTTTATTGTAGTAGGGAGAGGGAGAAAAAACTCTCCCTACCTCCCTAATTAGGGTTTCAAGCGAAAACTATTTCGCTATCAGGCTTTATAGACAGTGTGTAGGTGAGGGCTTCATTGACGCCGACACCATTCAACTTCACGCTACAAGAGCCGTGCCAAGTCGCCTTAGTATCGACCGCGCCGCTTGCTCCGTCTGGAATACCTAATTCCCAATAGGCTTCCGTCATAGCGTTCAGAGTGCCCCACTGTGTAGGTTCATACAGAAAGGTAAAATCAAGGCTATCGCCGTAGTCCTTGATACCATTCATATACATATGTGCCCCATCACTCAAACAAGTAATCTCAATGCTTTCAGTAGTGCCGCCGATATCGGGGATTTCCTACAGGTTAGTAAGATTAGTGTAAGAGGAACCGGACTGCTCCGCTTTATAACCAAGAGTTAGACCCTTTGAAATATATCCTGCCATTATCTCATTCTCCTATTACTTTATTTCTACGCAAAACGCTTCATATCTCATTATCTTTTGACCCATAGTAGAATTAGGGTCAAAAAGTTCGTTGCTTGAAGTGCGTTTGAACCCTAACGGCTTCAACTCTTCATCAATTCTACCCGCGTAGGTTTGTAAGTCCTAAACCTTATTACTCCAAACTTTTACTAAAAAGGCAACTGTAGAGTAATTGATAGTATCGCCTACCACATTATCACTATTATTTGCCTCAATATATGTGATACAAGGTATCGCCGTCGCCCTGTCAATAAATAATTCGTAGTGAGTAGGTAAGATTTTAGAAAGCACTTCAACAATTTCTTTATGATAGTCAATCATTTTTCTAAAACCTCCTAACCTTTCTTTACCATTATCTCCTTTACTCTCTCCGCATCTACGGCGGGGGCAAGGTAGGGCTATGGGGCTTGACCTGTTGTCGTATGCCAATTACCTTCCGCGTCCTAATAGCTCCACGGCGTTTTCCGCCCGTTGCCTTTCGCAGAAAACAAGCCTGTCCCATACTCAACATAGGGGGCATACTCCTTATTTGTGCCTACGACGCCGGTTATAACGTTTCCGGAAACCTCTACCTCACTTTCAATAGAACGTCTCAATTCGCCTTTATCAACGGGGCAAGCCTCTTTTGCTTTTGTTTCAATCTCTAATGTGGCGGTCGCCATTCCTTCCTTTATCAGAGGAACGGCGTTCTTTCCCGCCTGTTCAAGCTTTTTTACTAACTCGGCTAACCCCTCAATTTGTATCGCGTCGCCCATTACCCTACATCCTATAAAAGTAATGTGTTATATCGCCCCTCTACTACATTCATCACTTTCAATTTCTTATTTCCATAGGCTATAACACAATTTTCTTTTATCGCGTTTGAATGGGTCAAGCCTACATACTGTATTTCATTATACAGAGGCGTATTTTCTACTGACGAGTTCAAGAGAGTAATAGAAACTTTTACCTTACCGCTAGGAGACTAATTCAAGATTTCTTGACCATATTTATCTTGCTTACCATACTCAAAATAATCGTATTCCTTTAGGTTCGTCGCAATGCTCATTTGACCACCTTTATTTTTCTCTTCCTATTCAGTGCCGCCAATATATCGGCGGGGTAGCCGTCAATGTAGCTTTCACTATTGCCGCTATATGATTGGCTTGACAGTCCTTCCGCGTTTATACGGTTCAATCTTACTATGGTAAGTCTTTCAGCTATATTCTTTAGTTCAGTATCGGCCTCTCTATTACAATAGGCTTCTATTTCACTTAGGGCTTGCGCCGCGAAAAGCTCTATCTGCTCATCAGTGAAATTCTAAGCGGCCGCCCCTAACATTATCTTTATATTCTCTTTCATCCTTCTTTTAGCCTCCCAAATTAGAGGGAGAACTTATAATTCTCCCTCTTATATAAGCCTTTGATTAGGTGGACGCCTCGGTAATCTTACAAGCCTTAGTAGTATCAACAAGGGCGACAACATAAGCAGTGCGGAGATAAACGCTATTCTTACGCTTATCGGCGTCTCTTGCCTGCTCAACTTCAACGTCCTTCTTCATAAAGAGTTTGACGGCCTCCTTAGTCATAACATACGCCTTATCGGTAAGTGCCTTAGTGGCGATAACGGGAATACCGCAAATCTCACCGACCTGGCCGTTATAAATAACCTGTCCAAGCTGGGCACTCTTATAATCCGCATCCTTACGCAGAGAAGCTTTCCACGCATTAGGAATTATAATAAAGATACCGCTTTCGTCCTCAATATTCAGTTCGCTAATTGCATCAACGATAACGTCATAAGAAAGAGCCTTACCCTTTGCGAAAGTAATACCGCTAACAAGCTCGGCATTACCCTGACTATTCTTAGTAGCCAGTGCGGCCAGAAAGTCAGAAGTCATCTTATTCACCATCTTCTGATTAGCACCCTTCAACATAGCATCAACTATAAACGGGTCTTTCATATAATCTTCGTCGGTGTAATCAAAAGCCTGTTGAACCATCTTCACAGTATAATCAATACCGGTATAGGTGATAGAGCCGCGATTAGAAGCAGTATTACCAGCACCGTTAGCGACTTCCTCGGCAGCGCCGGAATAGGTGTAGGTGTTGATAGTCTTTATCATACCCGCGTCTTGAGTGAGGCTATTATCAACACTCATAAGATTTCGGGTATTTACGGAAGTAGTAAGTAAGTCCTTTGCCTTACTCTCAATAACTTTATTTGCATACACAGTATTTGCCATTTTTCTATCTCCTCTTAGTCAAAAATCTTTTTGAACAGCTCAGGCTGCTCGGCGGCAAGCCTATTTAGCTCCGCAAGAGAGAGGTTTTTAGCGTTTTCCTTAGTAAGTTGGGTTTCTGATTGCCCGGCGGCGGGAGGCTTGCCGCCCGCCAATCTCTTCTCTACCTCTGCTTTTACGGCACTCTTGAAAAGCTTATCTAATTTATCTATGTTCTTTTGGCTTGCTTCAATATCATCACTTATTTGAATAATGTCCGCAAACTCGGCAGACAAGCCCCTTGAGGAAAGGACACTCTTCAACTCACTCTTATTCTTCTCAATAGTGAATTGGGCTAACTGCTCCTCTAATTCCTTTATCCTCATTTGGCTTTCTGCCTTTTCTCTTTGGGCTTCGTCAAGTCCAGCGAGATTTAGTTTCTTCTCATACTCTTTCTTTTGCTTAGCAAGGGCAGAACTAACGCGTCTGTCTGCCTCGGCCTACAAAAGCTTATTGACCTCTTCAACAGTATAGGTCTTTTCACCAGTTCCCGCGGAACCTTTCTCCTCGTCCACCAAGCCCTGATTTATGTCTTTATTTTCATCCATTTTTCTTTCCTCCTAAAAGTTTTAGCTACTGCTAACCCTTAATATTAGTTTTCGTTTATTGACTGAACCCTTCAAGCGTCAATTACCGGGACAATACAGCATTTACAGTTGGGATGGCGCGGGACAAGAGACGACGCCATTTCTATAGGGTATTTCTTACCCTTCATTTCCTTACACACATCACAGGCGTCAGCCTCTACCAAAATCTTTACTTGCCTAATTCCCGCATCCCTATAACGGTTCTGTGCTGATACGGTTTCTATATGGGCTGCTTCCGTTCTAACAATGCGGTCAGCCATTCGATACGAAACGGAAAACTATTCCATTAGTATCTTTTTTAGATTTGAGGACTTTTCCCCTTTCAAAATTGTAGTTGATAAGCCCTCTTCTAAAGCCTATTGGAGTAATGCTTTATTGTCCCATATTCTTGAACTCCAATGCTTACCATCAGCACACCATATTGATTTTACAATGTTTTCGGCCTTGGCTTCGGTTAGTAGCCCGAAAGCCCTATCTGCCGTGTGCCTTTCCTCAAGCGGAATTGAGGTGTAAACCTCATTATACAATTCTTCCAGCTTCTTATTTATTACCCTAATCTCAAGGCCGCCAAGCTCCTTTAGCTTTTCACCAATCTTATTCTATAAGCGGTAATAGCTGTCAAACCTATATATGTCATTCGGCTTCAAATTCTCTAAACCTATTTCTGCTACTACCTCGTTATAGAGGTTCAAATACTCATATATGATTTCTTTGCGGGCTACCTTATACGCCTTTATTATTTCTTTTCTAACCTATCTCTCGGTTTTCTCTGCTAACTAATTTAGCTACTCTTCAATTCTTTTCTCCCAATAGCTCATTCACTATCAGCCCCAAAATCATAAAGCTCCATAGCCTTTTCCTTTTGTTCATTCAAAAGCTGAATTTCCTTATCTGGGTCAGAAATGAAAGAAAGCTGCCCTAACAGCGTCTTATTACTCACAATATTTTGGAGAGAACTAACCAAATTCACCTTTTCGTCAATATCTTCGGGCAAGTTCCTACTAAACACTATATCGACGTCGCGCCACACAGTTTCCTCACTCTTTATATTCAAAATAGCCGCAATCAGTTCAATTCTCTTCTATAGGGCTTTCTTCATATTAGAAGCTATATTAGAGGCGTTATTTTCAAAACTTATAAGCTTATACCTCATAGCAATACCGCTCTATGCCATAAAGTTCTCATCATTGAAGTCAGGCGAGGCACTTATCTTATGGATATTGTCATTTATGTTTTGAAGTATGTTTTCTATTTGCGTATCGCTAAAGTTCTTGGTTAGATAGGCCGCGTTAGCATCGCTGGGCGGCAGCAGGATAACACGGTTTTCTTTCATAGCTTGTAAATCTTCTTTATCTGCATCTACTCCCATAAGCACTAAATACGCATCTACAAAAGCCTCATAATCATCAACCTCACTTGAGGAAAGAGAATTGTAGGCGTCCTGCAAGCTCAATATCTTATGAAAGATACTCTTATTATCGCGGTTTAGATTGAATACCGAGACAGGGACTTGACCGTAGTAGTGGGGTTTCTTCTATATAAACTATAAAGCTCCGCCCTATCCATTCATTCTATAGGTCGTTATCTCGCTGCTGCTATACACCTCAACATTATATTGAAGTGTTTCGTCAAACTCGCTTACCATATAGTAGCGAACAAAATAGAGAAGGTCGCTTTCTAAAGAATTATCATATATTGGAAAAGCCATATCCGGAGAGACAAGGCTAAATCTTTCATTACCCTATCCGTCAATCCACTACAATTCATAAGCGACGCCATAGATTAGAGCATCTTCTAAATACTGACTATCTTCTTGTTGATAGTCGTTATAGTTCAAAACCTTCATTATCGGCGTTATATCTTCTCTTGAGATGTAGCTAATAGAGCGGCCAGTAAGATAACCCTAATAGTTTTTTACTATATTGTCGCAATAGTTCGTAATTATGTGGTTTATTGGCTTTGTATTATCGGTGTATTGCTTTTGAAGTATTTTCTATTCGCCGTCATAGTAGTTCTTATACTTTTGAAGTAAAGGCTACTGATTTAGCTAAAATCTATTTATC
>OBLI01003971.1_pt1 | contig 10911 bp, 8 predicted proteins | sample 1519701 | NCBI WGS metagenome assembly OBLI01 (sample SAMEA3663005, study PRJEB22513) | pig gut metagenome | biome: pig gut; feature: pig-associated habitat; material: faeces | place: France | collected 2012 | reverse complement strand
CCGGCAATTACTGCAAAATCAGTAATATATTCAACTTCTGCCTCTACTACAGCATTTGCTACTGCTTCCTTGGCATTTGCAAGAAGTGTTTCACACTTATTACAGCCACCACCTAATACTTTTATATTCATTCTAACAATCATCCTTTCCCAGTCATTTTGATAACAATTTTTTAGTTTTTTGTCTCACAACAGGCTCTCGAGTTATTTTCTTCAAAGGTTTTGCCACAACATGTGATAGCAGCAATATACTCCTTATATTCTTTGAACTTCTCACAGTTGATAGAATAATGTTGCCACTTTCCATCTTTATAGGAACTTACCAGACCACAGTCCGAAAGCACCTTCATATGATGAGACAATGTGGGCTGCGTTACCTGTAATTCTTCCAGAAGGTTGCATCCGCACTTTTCTCCCTGTGTAAGCATTTCAATAATTCGAAGTCTATTTGTATCTGACATTGCTTTACAGATTGCTGTAACTTCTTCTCTTGTCATTTAGACCTCCTTACATAGATTAACATCTATGTGTAGATTATCACAAACATAGATGGTTGTCAATATGTTAATATGTATGAAAAATTTGGTGATAATCAAAATGATATTTCTATGCTTAGGGCAACACCAAACAGCTATTTATTCCTTATGAAAATTGACAAGCCGGAAAAGAACCGTTAGAATTGTGACAAGAGTAAATATGTCGGGGACATTCTCAGATGGAAAATAATGATAAGGAGCTACCAATATGACGATAAATGAAATGCTGCTACAGGCATTTGCCGCACATTTACGCGGGAATCAGATAGACTGGAAAGAGGAAATCAGCGATGAACAGTGGCTGGATTTCTTTAAACTGGCGGGTAAACACAGCCTGCTGCCATTGATTTATGAGACAGTCTGCCAGTGTGAATCTTTAAAAAAAGTGAACCCTGCCATTTTAATGCAGATTAAGAATACATCTATTCGCCAGACGATTCTTCAGGTAAGGCGGACAGAGGAACTGAAATTATTGTATCAAAAGCTGGTGGAAGATGGAGTTTGTCCGCTGATCGTGAAGGGAGTTGTCTGCCGCTCTTTGTATCCGATTCCAGATGACAGGATTTCCAATGATGAGGATTTTCTGATCAGATGGGAGGATTTTGAGAAGACAGATGCTGCCATGCGCCAATGGGGCATGGCATATGTAGAGCCAGATAAGGAAATGGAACAGGAATTTGAAGTTCCATATTATCATCCAAAAGGATGTCTCGTTGTGGAACTGCATAAGGACCTGTTTTCCGAAAGCTCAGATGCGTATGGTAATTTTAATGAGTTATTTGCCGATGTACAGGCAAGAAAGATTCCTATGGAAATCGATGGGGTTACCATTTATACATTAGGATATACGGATCACTTGAGCTATCTCATTGCCCATGCCTTTAAGCATTTTCTTCACAGTGGATTTGGTATTCGTCAGGTTGGTGACATTGTGCTGTTTGCAAAGAAGCATGAAGATGTCATTGACTGGAGTATCGTGTATGAGAAATGCGAAAGAATGCGAGCGCTTTATTTTACAAAGGCATTGTTTGAGATTGGAAAAACATATTTAGGAGTCTGGCCGTTAAAGCCATATGAAGTAAAAAAATGGAAAAGAATTCAGGCGGATCCAGAGGCGTTGCTTGCAGATCTTCTGGATGGAGGTGTCTTTGGGGATAATAATATGGCCCGGAAGCATAGCAGCACCATTACGCTAAATGCGGTTGCCGCCGATAAAAAGGGCAAGGAAGCCAAGGTATCCTTAAGAAAATCACTCTTTCCAGCTGCCAAGAGTATTTCTGGAAGATATCCTTATCTGAATCGATATCCATTTCTTCTGCCTGTTGCCTGGATGAACCGCATCTGGCATTATTATAAAGAAAATAAAAACTCCAGCAATCAGAATCAGGCTGTAGAAAGTATACAGCTTGGCAAGCAGAGAGTGGAGCTTTTAAGAAAATATAAAATCATTGATTGATCATGTACTAGGCAAGAAAATCGGCAATATGCTGATGGATAATATCCATTAATTTGTTGCGGGCCTGGATGCTTGCCCAGGCGGTATGTGGAGTGATGATCAGCTTGCGGCTGTCTTGAATGGCATAGAGAGGATTGTTCGCAGCCATTGGCTCTTCACAGAGAACATCCAATCCGGCAGCAGCGATTTGATTATTTTTCAATGCGTCTGCAAGATCTGCTTCGACTACGATTGGGCCACGGCCCAGATTCAGGAAGATGCAGGTCTTTTTCATTTTGGAAAAGGCTTCTTTCTTGATCAGACCTTCTGTATATTCATTGAGCGGTGCATGCACAGAGATAATGTCAGACTGGGCATATAATGTGTCCAGATCCACCTGCGCATATCCTTCCTGAGGTGCACTGCCGGAAGCAGAAGCATAGATGACCCTTGCGCCAAAGACCCTGGCAATGTCTGCTACTCGACGGCCAATATTGCCAAGTCCGATGATGCCCCAGGTGGAGCCTGCGATTTCATGGAAGCCTTCATCCAGATTGGTAAAAATATCGCTTTTGATATAGCTGCCGCTTTTTACATAGTCATCATAATAACGAAGCTTTTCCAGAAGATAGAAAAGCAGGGCAAAAGTATGCTGAGCGACACTTTCGGTCGAATATCCAGCTGCATTTCTCCAGGCAATGCCCCTCTCGGCAAGATAGTCCTTGTCCAGATTATCTGTTCCAGTTGCAGTAACACAAACCAGTTTCAGATGACTGGCATTTCCAATGGTAGAGGCATTTACTTCTATCTTATTGACAATTACGATATCAGCATCTTCGGTACGAAGAAGTGCTTCTTCTGGAGTGGAATTTGGATATTTTATCACTTGTCCCAGAGAATCGAATTTGGATAAGTCAATATCATCACCAATGGTTTTTGCATCTAAAAATACAATCTTCATAATTATATGATTCCTCCATTTCTGTTATATTTATCTGCCTTCTAGTATATCCTAAATCTGATATTTTGAAAATAATAGAATTTATTAGTCTTAATACGGTCTTAATACGAAAAGTGTCTTATTAATGCAAGCTTAATTATTCTCATGGGATAATGAATGAAAAAAAGAAATATTAAGATTTAGAGAGAGTGGTGTGATGAATAAAAAGAATAGGAAAAAGCATTTATCGTCTTTTCAAATTATTATTTTTGGCTTCCTATTTGTTATTTTATTAGGAAGTATTTTATTGATGCTTCCTGTGTCTACAAAAACAGGAGAGGGAGCGCCTTTTTTAGATGCGCTTTTTACCGCTACGTCCTCCGTGTGTGTAACGGGACTGGTGGTACATGATACTGCCACGTATTGGTCTGCCTTTGGGCAGACGATCATCCTTTTATTGATTCAGATTGGAGGAATGGGCGTTGTGACCATGGCTGTTTTGATTGCGATTATTTCTGGAAGAAAGATTGGATTGATGCAGAGAAGTACCATGCAGGAGGCCATATCTGCGCCTCAGGTAGGTGGTATTGTAAAGCTGACTAACTTTATTTTGAAGACGGCTATCTCCATAGAGCTGTTTGGAGCGGCAATTATGGCTCCAATCTTTTGTAAGGAGTTTGGACCTTTGAAAGGAATCTTATACGCCATTTTCCATTCCATATCCGCGTTTTGTAATGCCGGGTTTGATCTGATGGGAGAAAAAGCGCAGTTTTCCTCCCTTACGTCTTATGCAACGCAGCCGGTGATCAATGTGGTCATTATGATGTTGATCATCACAGGAGGAATTGGATTTTTAACCTGGGAAGATATTGCGGTGAATAAATGGCATATTCGAAAATATCGAATGCAGACGAAAGTGATTTTGCTGGTAACATCCATGTTAATTGTCTTTCCAGCCGTATATTTTTATTTTTGTGAATTTTCCAAAGGTATATGGAGCGGATGTTCTACATCTGAACGTCTGTTATACGCTTTATTCCAGTCAGTAACGCCGAGGACAGCAGGATTTAACACGGCAGATCTGACTATGCTCAGTGAGGCAGGTAAGATGATCATGATCCTTCTGATGTTAATTGGAGGTTCTCCAGGATCTACCGCTGGTGGAATGAAAACAACGACCGTTGCAGTGCTGATCGCATCAGCAATTGCAGTTTTTCGAAGAAGAGAGGACGCAAACTTTTTTGGCAGAAGAGTAGCAGAAGATACGATAAAATATGCAGTGACCGTATTGATGCTATATTTGGTCTTATTTTTAATGGGAAGCATTATTATCAGTGGAATTGAAGAGATTCCCATGTTGACCAGTATGTTTGAAGCAGGATCTGCCATAGGAACCGTCGGGTTAACGCTGGGAATCACACCTACATTGGGAGTTGTGTCCAGGGTAATCCTGATCATGTTAATGTTCTTTGGAAGAGTAGGAGGTCTGACATTGGTATTTGCAGCAGTATCTGGTACGAGACGGCAGCTTTCAAGACTTCCACAGGAGAAGATTACAGTAGGATAGAAGAAAGTGGCATAGGAGGATGAAAGAATGAAATCAATATTATTAATCGGACTTGGACGATTTGGAAAGCATATTGCAATAAAATTAAATGAACTAGGACATCAGATCATGGCGGTGGATAAAAAGGAAGATAGAGTGGAGGTTGTTCTTCCTTATGTCACCAACGCACAGATTGGGGATAGTACCAATGAAGAATTTTTAAAATCATTAGGGGTGCGCAATTTTGATGTCTGTATTGTAGCTATTGGAGATGATTTTCAGAGTTCTTTGGAAACAACCTCTCTTTTAAAAGAACTGGGAGGACAGCTGGTAGTAGCAAGAGCAACCAGAGATGTACACAAGAAATTCCTGCTGCGAAATGGAGCAGATGAGGTAGTCTATCCGGAGAAACAGCTGGCAAGCTGGACTGCTATTCGATATAGCTCGGATCATATTTTTGATTATATTGAATTAAGCGAAGAATATGCGATTTTTGAGGTATCCATACCGGATATGTGGATTGGAAAGACCATTGGACAGCTGGATATCCGAAAGAAGTATAGTATCAATATTATGGGAATTAAGACAGATGGAAAAATTGATTTTATGATTGGACCAGATTATACACTTTTACAGGGACAGACGATGATGGTGCTTGGAAATTATAAGGATGTACAGAAGTGTTTTCATATCTAAAAGGCATTTTTTCAAGGTTGGCTCCAAAGAATTCCAATGATATAATAAGAACAGAAGCCCAGGCGTTGATTTCGAATGCCTGGGTTCATTAACATAAGGATAGAATGGCAGGAATCAAAGATGAATGAGAAAAATCATAGAAGAGAACATGTGTTGGTCTGTCTGTCTTCCGCTCCATCCAATGCAAGAATTATTGAGACAGCATCCAGAATGGCCAGGGCTTTTCAGGGAGACTTTACGGCCCTTTTCGTAGAAACACCTGATTTTGTATCCATGAGCAGGGAAAATAAAAAAAGATTAAATGAGAATATTCTTCTGGCCAAACAATTGGGAGCCAAGGTGGAGACCTGTTATGGAGATGATGTTCCTTATCAGATCTCAGAATTTGCAAGGTTATCTGGAGTGACTAATATTGTGATTGGACGAAGTACAGTCCGTCGCAGGAGGCTTTTGATTAAGCCTACCATTACCGATCAGTTGATCGATTATGCACCGAATGCAGATATTCATATTATTCCCGACAGAGAGACTGGAAGTTTTTATCTTGCTGAAGAGGCAAGAGGGAAGAACGATGGATTTTTCTCCATTGGTGATATTATAAAATGCTTTATTTCCTTATTTGCCGCCACCTGTGTTGGGGTTGTTTTTCATCGATTTGGCTTTAGTGAAGCTAATATTATTATGGTATATATTTTAAGTGTACTAATTACAGCTGTGATTACGACCTATCGGGGATATAGTCTGGCCAGCTCTATTATTAGTGTGATCGTCTTTAATTTCTTTTTTACAGAACCAAGATATACGTTGTTTGCCTATGATAAAGGATATCCAGTAACCTTTATAGTTATGTTTTTGGCAGCATTTATCACTGGATCTTTGGCAGCGAAGCAAAAGGCTCATGCCAATCAGCTGGCAAGTCTTGCTTATCGGACAAAGCTTTTATTCGATGCCAATCAGCTTCTTCAGAAGGCAAAAGGTCGGGAAGAGATTATGACGGCAACGGCAAATCAGCTTTTAAAGCTTTTGGACCGGGATATGGTGACGATGCTGCGTAATGAAAAGGGAAATCTAGATAAACCTCATATTTATCTATCCAAGGAAAGCCGAAGAAAGGGACAGGAGGAGTGTCTTTCAGAAGAAGAAAAGGAAGCAGCCTTATGGACACTACAGCATAATAAGCATGCAGGGGCCGGAACGGACCATTATTCTCATCTTCCGTGGCTGTATCTGGCCATTCGGGTCAATAGTAATGTCTATGGCGTGATTGGAATTGAGACGAAGAACAACCCATTGGACGCATTTGAGAATAGTATCGTTCTTTCCATTTTAGGAGAATGTGCCCTGGCACTGGAAAATAAAAAGAATGCCAGAGAAAAAGAGGAAGCGGCCATATTGGCGAAAAATGAACAGTTAAGGGCCAACCTTCTCAGAGGTATTTCCCATGATCTGAGAACACCGCTGACATCGATTTCTGGAAATGCCAGTAATCTGCTCTCCAATGGAAACTGTTTCGATGAACAGACCAAGGTCCAGATTTATGGAGACATTTATGAGGATGCCATGTGGCTGATCAATATGGTGGAAAATCTTTTATATGTCACCAGGATTGAGGAAGGGAGGATGCAGATTCATATGTCTGCAGAGCTGATCGACGAGGCCATTGAGGAGGCACTTCGTCATATCAAAGGAAAGGGGCATCAGATCAGGGTAGAAAGTACCAATGAACTGATTCTTGCCCGAATGGATCCGAGACTGATCGTTCAGACGATGATCAATATCTTAGATAATGCGGTAAAATATACGCCGGAAGGATCGGAGATAATAATTTCTGTCAAAAAGGATCAGGGACAGGTGATCGTGGAGATCAAAGATCAGGGACCGGGGATTCCTGATGAGGCGAAACCACATATTTTTGAGATGTTTTATACGGGCACCAATCAGGCATCTGACAGTCGCCGCAGCATGGGGCTTGGTTTATATTTATGCAAGGCGATCATCGATGCACATGGAGGAGAAATTATGGTTTTGGATCATAAACCCCGAGGAACGATTTTTCGATTTACACTATCTGCAGAGGAGGTAAGTATAGATGAATAAATTGCAAATTTTAGTCGTAGAGGATGATGCGCCAGTGCGTAACCTGATTACGACAACGTTAAAAGCTCATAAATATCGGTATCTGACAGCGCCCAATGGAGAATCGGCCATTTTGGAGGCATCTACGCATAATCCGGATGTTATGCTTCTGGATCTTGGTCTGCCGGATATGGATGGAGTAGATGTGATCAGGAAGATTCGCACATGGACCAATCTTCCCATCATCGTCATCAGTGCCAGAAGCGAAGACACGGATAAGATTGATGCTCTGGATGCAGGTGCGGATGATTATCTGACAAAGCCATTTTCCGTGGAGGAGCTTTTGGCCCGTCTGAGGGTGGTGCAGAGAAGGCTTGCGGCAATGCAGGGCAGTCAGCCAGCAGCCTCCGTATTTACCAATGGAAGATTAAGAATCGACTATGCAGCAGGATGTGTGTTCCTGGGAGACGAGGAGCTGCATCTGACACCGATTGAATATAAATTATTATGTCTGTTGTCTCAAAATGTGGGAAAGGTATTGACCCATACTTTTATCACGCAGAAAATATGGGGAAACAGCTGGGAAAATAACATTGCATCCCTTCGGGTATTTATGGCCACCCTGCGTAAAAAAATTGAATCTGAGCCTTCCTCTCCCCAATATATACAGACGCATATCGGAGTAGGGTATCGTATGATGAAGGTAGAGTAAGGGTTATTTGAAGGTTAAATATGTAAATCAGTTAGGATGATTTTCTTTGGAAAATAAAGAAAGTTGTCCTTTCTTTTTCTGTTATAATGAAAATAACAAGTTGGGAAAAGGCGATACCAAGTGGGAGGTGAAATTATGCATATAGACAGTGTAAGTACAGGAATTTTGGGAATCGATCATGCCATTGATATGCTAAGACTGGGAGATAATGTAGTATGGCAGGTGGATGATATTGAAGACTATCGATTCGTAGTTGGTCCATATATTGCACAGGCTAAGAAGGATCAGAGACAGATTATCTACATCCGATTTGGTAAGCATCCGCCAGTCATTGATGATATGGATGGGATTGAGATTTGCAAAGTGAATCCGGATCATGGCTTTGAAAGTTTTTCTACGATTATTCATAATATCATTGCAGAGAGAGGGGTTAAGGCATTTTATGTCTTTGATTGTCTGACAGAATTACTGGAGAGCTGGTACTCAGATCTTATGATTGGGAATTTCTTTAAGGTAACGTGTCCATTTTTATATCAGTTGGATACTATCGCGTACTTTGCTATTAAGCGGAATGCTCATACTTTCCATACCATTGCGGGAATTCGCGAGACTACACAGCTGCTATTAGATATCTATCGGATTGAAGGCAGGATGTATGTACATCCCTTAAAAGTATGGCAGAGATATTCACCGGCTATGTTCTTTCCACATTATATTTATGGGGATCAGGCGGAGCCGATTACAGCAAGTGCCGATGCAGCAGAGCTGTTCTCCAACTTTAACTGGGAAGGGGAGAGGATGGAGTTCTGGCATATGACTGTTCAGAAAGCACGAGCCATGCTTACAGAGCCAGTGGAGAAGCAGGAAGCGGTCAAGGAATTGCTGATTGACCTTCTAGTGGGGAAAAAATCCCGGCTAAAACCGCTTTGCATTCAGTATTTTAAGCTTTCTGATATTGTAAAGATTGCATCTAGGGAGATTGGTACTGGATATATCGGTGGGAAAAGTGTAGGAATGCTCTTATCTAGAAGAATTATTACCAGATCCGATGAAAATAAGGCATATTTTAAGCCACGGCTGGAATCTCATGATTCTTTTTATCTGGGCTCTGATATTTTCTATACCTATGTGGTAGAAAATGGACTATGGGAGCTTCGCATGAAGCAAAAAACGCCAGAAGGGTATTTTACCTATGCCAAAGAGTTAAAGGAGAAGTTGTATCATGGCTCTTTTTCCAGAATGTTGAGAGATGAGTTTATGCGCATGTTGGAATATTATGGGCAGTCGCCAATTATTGTACGTTCCAGCTCCCTTCTGGAAGATAACTTTGGCAATGCCTTTGCTGGAAAGTATGAAAGTGTGTTTTGTGTCAATCAGGGAACTCCGGAGGAACGCTTAAACAGCTTTATGGATGCAGTTCGGGTAGTTTATGCAAGTACTATGAATCAGGATGCATTGCAGTATCGGAAGAACCGAGGGTTGTCAGAAGAAGATGAGCAGATGGCAATTCTGGTTCAGCGTGTTTCGGGTGATTATTATGGTGATTATTTCTTTCCTCATGCAGCAGGAGTGGGAAACTCCTCTAACCTATATGTATATGACAGCAATATTGATATGGATGCGGGTATGCTGCGTCTGGTATTTGGACTGGGAACCAGAGCTGTGGACCGTATCATCGGAGATTATGTAAAGATTGTGGCATTGGATGATCCTTTAAGGGAAAGTCTGCTGCATTATGGAGAAGAGCAAAAATATTCCCAGCATAAAGTGGATGTTCTGAATCTAAAGGAGCGGTGCTGGCAGACCGTAGAATTATCTGCAATAAAAGACCTGGATATTCGGACCAATAAGAATTTATTCTGGGTACGGGATTGGGATATGGAAAGTCGATTAAGAGAAATAGGACGAGATTGTTCTAAGGTGCCTCCGATCATGAACTTTAAGAAGCTGCTTCGGGATACAGATTTTCCGATTTTTATGAGAAGAATGATGAAGATTCTTACAGAAGCTTATGAGTATCCAGTGGATACCGAATTTACGGTGAATTTTGATCGGGATGGAAATTTTAAAATGAATCTGGTGCAATGTCGACCGTTACAGACCAGAGGTCTTGGCAAAAGTATTCCGATGCCGGAAAATATGGATAAAAGCGATTGCATCTTTTATTCTAAGGGAAATTTTATGGGTGGTAATGTACGGCTCCCAATTGATTATATTGTTTTTGTATCCGTAGATGAATATCTGGCACTTCCAGAACAGGGAAAATACAGCATTGCAAGACAGATTGGAGTTTTAAATTTAAAGCTCAAAGAGCGAAATGCTTTGCTGATCGGACCAGGAAGATGGGGAACGACAACTCCTTCGCTTGGAGTACCAGTGCATTTTACAGAATTATGCTATATGTCTGCCATCTGTGAAGTGGCATATAGCGATAGAGGTATTATGCCGGAGCTTTCTTATGGAAGCCATTTCTTCCAGGATCTTGTGGAGCAGGGAATCTTTTATACCGCCCTATTTAATGATGGCAGGGAGAATGTCACTTTCCATGAAGAGAAGTTGATCAGTATGGAGAATATTGTGGCTGCCATTGCAGAGGGAGAAAAGATTAATGAGGACGTAATCCGGGTTTATGAAGTAATGGGAATGGAACTTTATTCTGATATTTTAACACAACAGGTGATTTTGCAATAAGAAAAACGCAATAAATATTCCGGCAGGCAATCGGTTTCCCAGGATTATCCTGCTGGAATATTTTCTTTTTTCTATTGAAAGGAAAATTTTTTGGTGGTATAGTTTCCTAGGTGAAATATAAACTTAGGGGGAAGAGACGTGGAACAATCCATCGAATTATTGTTAAATGGAATCCAGATGCGAAAGTTATATGAGAAGTTGATAGAGCCTTTGCAAAAGGAGTATGGACTTCGAAAGATCGATATGAAGCTGTTATACTATTTGTCAAAATGGGATGAGA
>OBLI01003969.1_pt1 | contig 10914 bp, 9 predicted proteins | sample 1519701 | NCBI WGS metagenome assembly OBLI01 (sample SAMEA3663005, study PRJEB22513) | pig gut metagenome | biome: pig gut; feature: pig-associated habitat; material: faeces | place: France | collected 2012 | reverse complement strand
ACTGCGTATGACGGTCACTTCTCCTGACTCTGGAATAGGCAAACCAGCTGTGACTCATTGGAAAGTGGTGGAGCGTTTCGGCTTTGTGACACTCATAGAGTGCATACTTGAGACCGGTCGCACGCACCAGATACGAGCTCACATGAAGCATATAGGTCATCCTCTCTTCTGCGACGAGCGCTATGGAGGCAGCGAAATCCTTCGTGGTACGAGGTCATCTTCATATAAAGCATTTATCCAAAACTGCTTCAAGCTGTGTCCACGCCAGGCTCTTCATGCACAGACTCTTGGCTTTGTGCATCCAGTGACAGGAGAACAGATGGATTTCACCAGCGAATGGCCAGATGATTTCAAGGCTCTTATCGAGAAATGGCGCAATTATGTCAGCGGAACTACTGCCGATACGATGGCACAATAGCCGGTTTTCGATAATCGACAGTGGCATCATGCTAATTCGATAGAAATACAAACAACACATAAACCCAAAAAGACAACTCTAAAAAATAATAGAAATGAATAATATGAAACGCACCATAGCAATCGTATGTGGTGGAGATTCGTCCGAGCATGACGTCTCACTCCGCTCTGCACAGGGTCTCTATTCCTTCTTCGACAAAGAGAAATATGACCTCTATATCGTGGATATCAAGGGACAGGACTGGCACGTCAATCTCCCAAACGGGGATATTGCTCCTATCGATCGCAATGATTTCTCTTTCCGTTACAATGGAAAGACCATTATAGTAGATTACGCTTATATCACTATCCACGGCACTCCTGGCGAGAACGGACTCCTTCAGGGCTACTTCGATCTCATCCATCTGCCATATTCCACCAGCGGTGTGCTCGTCGAGGCACTGACATTCGATAAGTTTGTGCTCAACAACTACCTCCGCAGTTTCGGCGTAGCAGTAGCCGACAGCATACTCGTTCGCCGTGGCGATGAAGAAAAACTCACCGAGAAGAGCCTTACAGAGACCGTAGGATTCCCATGCTTCGTAAAGCCTGCGGCTGACGGAAGTAGCTTCGGTGTCAGCAAAGTGAAGAACTTCGACCAGCTTGCTCCTGCGCTCCGCAAGGCATTTATGGAGAGCGATACCGTGATGATCGAGGGTTTCCTCGACGGAATCGAAATCTCACAGGGATGCTATAAGACGAAGGAAAAGTCAGTGGTGCTCCCTGCTACCGAGGTGGTCACAAGCAATGAATTCTTCGACTACGATGCAAAATACAACGGACAGGTGCAGGAAATCACTCCAGCTCGCCTCTCTCCAGAGACCGGCGACCGCGTGGCTAAAATCACTTCTGCCATCTATGATATCCTCCATGCCAACGGAATTATCCGTATCGACTATATCATCTCTAAGACAAAGGATGGTCAGGACAAAATCAATATGCTGGAGATAAACACCACTCCGGGAATGACAGTCACTTCATTCATTCCTCAGCAGGTGCGTGCCGCTGGACTTGAGATGAAGGATGTGCTCAGCGACATCGTCGAAAATCAGTTCTGATAAGGACTCCTGATATTGTAAAAAGATGCACGCCTCCGCGCCGTCTTTTTATGATGAAAAACAAGGGGCTAAGCTATCGCATTGCAATAGCATAGCTTTTACCTTGCAATAACTATGCTTTTACACTGTAATAACTATGCTATTACACTGCAAAAGCATAGCTTTTACAACGTAATATCTAAGTGCTTTATTTCCAGAGGTTTACATATTGCTGTGCAAATACGGCTCTTCCTGTGCAGAAATGAGGGAAAAAGCGTGTTAACAAGTGTGAATTTTGCAACATTAAAACCATGATTTGCATCACCCGAAAAGTGGGCCTTGCATAGCACACAATGAACCAAAACTACAATGAATCCTGAATTTGATGAAATAAGACCCTACGAACCTGAAGAGGTTCCTGGTATAATCGAGGAACTGCTGCACGACCGCCAGTTTTCTCTCGTGATGAAAAGTTTCGTCCCATGGTTGCCGAAGACTTTGCGCAACGGCATCATCCGCCTTGTGCTCCGAGGCGTGAAATCTTCACAGGACTTCCAGCTCCGCGTGATGAAGCCGGTAGTGCAGATGCTGATGTGGCGCACCACGAAGAAGCATGACTTCACTTTTGACAAGGGATTGAAGAAGAATCACCACTACGTATTCCTCTCCAATCATCGTGATATCGTGCTCGACTCCGCTTTCCTCGACGTCATGCTCTATAAGAATGATTTCGACCGCACTTGTGAAATCGGCATTGGCGACAACCTTCTCATCTATCCTTGGATAAAGAAACTCGTGCGTCTGAACAAGGCTTTCACCGTCAGACGTGGACTGTCGCCAAAGGAAATGCTCAAATCCAGCATCTTGATGAGCAATTATATCCATTTCGCAGTGAATGAAAAAGGCGAAAACGTATGGATTGCCCAGCGTGAAGGTCGTGCGAAAGACTCTGACGACCGCACTCAGGAGGCTGTGCTCAAGATGTTTGCAATGGGAGGCGAAGGTTCACTCATCGAAAGATTGAAGCATCTCCACATCGTTCCGCTCACCATTTCATACGAATACGACCCTTGCGATTACCTCAAGGCACAGGAGTTTCAGTTTAAGCGTGACGTGCCAGGATGGAAGAAAAGCAAGCAGGATGACCTCGATAATATGAAGACGGGCATACTCGGAAAGAAGGGAAACCTCCACTATGAGGCAGCGCCTTGTATCGACGAATGGCTCGATACGTTGCCAGCGGATATGCCAAAGCAGGATATTTTCGCTGCCGTAGCAAAGCATATCGACAAGGAAATCCATTCCCGCTACCGCCTTTATCCAGGCAACTGGATAGCATACGACGAGATATTTGGCACCCCAGGCGCCAATAAGGACAAGTATTCCGATGCTGACATCAAGACGTTTGAGGCGTATGTGGCAGAGAGAATAGCCAAGGTGCGTGTGCCAAATCCAGACAAGGATTTCCTTCGTGAGCGCATTCTCACTATGTATGCCAATCCAGTGCGCAATTATCTCGCTGCTACTGCTGAGGCGGAAAGTGGAAAATAATGGTGGTAGATTAGGATTCTGGCCCCCGTGTCCGCCCCATCACCGGCTGACGTTAGTTAGTTACCGCAACCGCGTTAGCGCGATTTTTCACTTTTCACTCTTCACTTTTCACTCTTCACTTTTCACAAAAAGAAGAATCCGCCCCTGTGTCCGCTGCGTTACCGGCGGATATCGACCAACAACCCACAACCCACAACCCCCAACCAACAATAAAAACTCTTAAAAAAGCGGAAAAGCAATGAGACATCTTCTACATATCATCATGATTGGCATACTATTGGCAGGATGTCAGCAGGAGCCATACGAGTCGGGTGACACCTCTCTCTCGTATCTTAATGCAGAGATGGTGAATGTCCGTGTGGAGAATGCTTATGTCAAGAGCATCACCAATGATGAAGGCATCTCGCTTCCGCTTCCGGCTTCGCTCAAGCAGGATAGCCAATCATTACCTTCGGACACCACGATGCGTATGATGATGTACTATGTATTGGACGGAGCCAAAGAGATGAAGATAGTGAAATCCTATATAGTAGGAGTGATCAGTCCCGTTGGATTATGGTCAGAAGACAGTTACAAGACCGACCCTGTAACCCTGACAAGCGCCTGGATGTCGCCAAATGGCAGTTTTCTAAATCTCTCATTGGGCGTAAAGACTGGTGTGGCAGACGACTCAAGTGCGCGTCAGACCATCAATGTGGCGCTCGATTCCGTCGTAGTGGATGAGCAAGGGCAGCGCACGAGGTACATGACTCTCGTACACGATCAATCCATAGTGCCAGAATTTTTCACCACAAATGTATATATCAGCATTCCGACCGATGACTGTCCCTCTGGCGAAGCGCTCGTCATAGACATCAATACCTATGGAGGAAAAGTCAGAAAGCACTTCAGGAAGTAGCCCTTCCGCATGAAGAAATCATCGTCCCTCGCGCGCGTATAATATAATAAGGTGTAAAATAGTGCTATAATAAGGTGTAATAGTGCATCGAAAGCGCAGTAATCCGCCCCTGCGTCCGCCACATTACCATGGGATAAAAGCGAAGAAAGAGCAAGAATAGTGATAGTAGCCATACTGCGTTAGCGCGATTTTTCACTTTTCACTCTTCACTTTTCACTTTTCACTCCACCTCAGTCCGCCACTGTGTTGCCCGCGTTACCGGCAGATATCCTTAAAAAAATAAACCAAAATAAACAATAACAATATGGAATACGACAAGTTTGAAAGAACAATCAATCAGATGGAAGGAGCTTCACGCCCTACATCTCTCGCTCTTCCGAGCCTCATGCGCAAGGTCTATCTCTGGATGACACTCGCGCTCGTGATAACAGGTCTGACAAGTTATGAGGTCGCAACCTCCCAGACTATCATCTACACGCTCTACTCCAATCAGGCATATCTCTGGGGAATAGTAATAGCAGAACTTGCCCTCGTCATGATAATCTCAGCAGCAATCAATCGCTTGAGCCTCCTGACAGCCACGCTCCTGTTTATCCTCTACTCTGCTCTGAACGGCGTGATGTGCTCATCTATCCTCATCCTCTATACAGCGCAGAGCGTAGCAAGCACATTCTTTATCACAGCAGGCACCTTCGCAGTAATGGCATTCATAGGCTATACCACCAAGACCGACCTCTCGTCACTCGGTAAGATAGCCCTGATGGGTCTGATAGGTATCATCATTGCCACAGTGGTCAATATCTTCATCGGTTCATCCATGATGACAATGATCATCAGTTACATCGGCGTAGCAATCTTCGTAGCCCTCACAGCATACGATGTACAGCGCATCCGCACCATGCTCGCACAGTTCGAATATGCAGATGAAAGCGCTCAGAAAGTAGCCCTTATCGGTGCTCTGAGCCTCTATCTCGACTTTATCAATCTCTTCCTCTATCTTATTCGCATCTTCGGAGATAGAAGAGATTAACATTGGATATATTTAATCATAAATCATAAATATGCAAGAAATTTGAATATTTCTTGCATATTTATTTGCATATATGGATATTTATTTATACTTTTGCACGCAGTAAGTGAATATTTATTCATGTCTATGCATACAAAGAATGAAAAGTTAGCCGCCTTGAAGGTGCTTATCTCAAGTGCCGAACTTGGATCGCAGGAAGAGGTCCTACAGGCTATGGCTCAGCAAGGATACTCCATACCGCAGGCAAGCCTGTCAAGATACCTCAAGCAGTTGGGTGTCACAAAGCAGTCTGTGCAAAGCGGAAAAAACATATATGTCCTTCCCCAGCATGCAGGTTACCGACGTATTCATCGCCCAGTGCCTATCTTTGAGGGACAGCAGACGGAAGGATTTATCTCTCTCAGGTTCTCAGGAAACATGGGAGTCATACGCACAAAACCGGGTCATGCAGGCAGTATAGCCTACAAGATAGACTCTGCAGACCTCGAAGAACTACTTGGAACAATAGCAGGAGATGACACAATATTCCTCGTTACCAATGAGGATTTCACACAGGAAGAAGTAATTGCAGGTATTGGCTCTGTCATTCCTGACGTTTACAAACAAGGTATTTGAATCAAATTATTTAGCACTTGAAATGGAAAATATAAAAGTTTTGGTGGCTGACGCCTCTCATGAGAAGTATGTAGATACCATACTTGAGACTATACGCCAGGCGGCAAGAAAGCGAGGCACCGGAATTGCAGAGCGAACACATGAATATGTGGCTACGAAGATGAAGGAAGGCAAAGCCATTCTCGCACTCGATCCATCCGTACAGACCCCTCTCGGCGACAAATTCGTCGGATTCAGTTATATCGAGACCTGGGGAAACAAGCAATATGTCACCACAAGCGGACTCATAGTACATCCAGATTACCTCGGACATGGCATAGCAAAGCAAATCAAAAACTACACATTCACACTCGCAAGGGTACGTTGGCCGCACGCAAAGATATTCTCACTCACCAGCGGTGATGCCGTCATGAAGATGAATACACAGCTCGGTTACGTCCCGGTATCATTCAATCAGCTCACTGATGACGATGCTTTCTGGCGCGGATGTGAGGGATGTATCAATCACGACATACTCACATTGAAGCAGAGAAAATTCTGCATCTGCACAGGAATGCTCTATGATCCCAACGTTCATACAGGCGAACCAACGCCTATCGACGTCTTCCAGGATATCATAAAGACACTTACACTGCGAGGAATACAGTTCTAAGTAGGTAATCAAAATTATTTTTTTAATGAATAGATAATAATATTTGTTTTTCATTATTATAAAAATAATTCTGATCACCTACTTATCTCTTTATTGTCTTGTTATACATATCCCAGGACAGTAGCGAACTGAGGGCAAAAGCGAGGCAGGCAGCAAACCAATAGAGGAACGCATCGACATTTCTTACTATCATCAAGGAGACGATAGCTATGATAAACTGAAGAAGAAGATTGCGCATCAGTGATGACTTGATGTCGAGACCATACCTCAGCATACAATAACATATCACACAAACGCAATGCAGGAAGGATGTGATAACGAGGGCAATACCCGTGCCTTCCAGTCCCCAACTGGTGTAACCGAACACCACTGAGACAACGATAAGAACGTCATACACTGCCTCCATGAGGAGATAGGACTTGGAATCTCCCTTTGCCAGGAGGATATAAGACACCGGCAGACTCAGAGCACGGGAGTACATGGCAAGGACAGCAATCTGCGTCATGCCAATGACAGGAAGAAACTTACCGCTAAAGAGCAACGGAATGAGAACCTTCAGTCCGAACATCAGAGCCACAAGCATAGGAGCAATGAGCATCAAGGACACCTCTATCTGGCGGTTTACTGCGCCATTCATCTTCTCCGTATCGTGGCAAACGGCAGAGAGATGCGGATAATAATCCGTCTCCATTGCAGCGAAGACCATCCCTGCGTAGGTCATGGTAATCATATATCCTGCATTATAGAGACCAGCAAGCGAGACAGACATATCACCGAGGTACGCTCTGACAGCAAACTCAGCACCGCTACCGAGTACACCAGCAAGGACAAAAGCGGTTCCGATGGATATCATCTTCTTGCCTTCACGCAGTTGTTTCCACGTAGTGAGAAAATGCGGTGGGTAATACCTATAGGAATACCACGTAACGAGAAGCATCTGAATGAGGCATACCACGATGATGGAAGGGATGATACCATCATAGCTCCACCTCAAGAATATGGGAACGGACACCAATAGGGCTGCAAGGACACCGAGAACACTCGTCTTTGCCAGTTCCTTCAGTCGGCGAGTGGCTTTCAATATCGCTGTTTCGCCACCTGCTATGGCTGTCAGCGCCACTACAATGGAGAGGCAAGCAAACTGTGCCGTGTATTCATAAGAAGAGAAAGCCCACTGACTGAGCAGACCACACGAGAAAAGGCAGACCATTGCACCAAGCAATGCCGCCAGTATGCTCCATGAACGTAGGAGGGCGATGTGCCTATTCGTCTCTGCTTCATCGCCAGAGTCGAAGGCTTGGGATATTTCGCGTACTCCGCTCATCTGCAGTCCGAAGTTGGTGGAATTCTGCAGGAAGGTGACGGCAGTGTTGTAGATAGAGATAAGACCCACGCCGAGCGGACCGAGGAGAATAGCAATCACCTTATTGCGCACGAGTCCTATGAGGATGTTCAAGCCCTGAACACCCCCGAAGAGACTAGTGTATTTCAATATGTGACGGTAACTGCTTTCTTTATTCATAGTTATAGTTGCGGATAGTTGTAATTGCCTCCTTTATTTATTATAACGGTGGAATGGAGAGAATAGTTTGTTTGAGGTGATTTTTTTTAAATGAAGAATGAAGAATGGGAGTTACGGTTTCTTTTAGTGAAAAGTGAAAAGTGAAAAGTGAAAAGTGAAAAATCGCGCTGACGCGGTTCTTAAATGAAGAATGAAGAATGAAGAATGAAGAATGGGAGTTACGGTTTCTTTTAGTGAAAAGTGAAGAGTGAAAAGTGAAAAATCGCGCTGACGTTGTGGCTGTTATTTTGTTTTATTTTTTGTTGATTTGTGCCATATTGTCAGGTAAACAAGACATAATGACAGACAAAAGATGGGAGGCACGTGGTTTGAGAATGAAGATAGCGATAAGATAATAAACATCATCTACAAAGATGACATACAACATCAACAAAGATAATAAACAATAAAAATAGGAGGAAATAATATGAATTTCGACAAATTTACGATTAAAGCTCAGGAAGTGGTTCAAGAAGCCGCAAACGGAGCACAGCGAGGCGGTCAGCAGACCATCGAGCCAATACATTTTCTCCATGCAATGATAGAGAAAGCACAGGACGTAGTGGGCTTCCTATTACAGAAACAGGGGGTAAATGTACAACACATCGCACAGGTAACAGAGAGCGAAATCAGCCATCTGCCACGCGTATCAGGCGGAAACGGACAGTCATATCTCAGTAATGACGCCAATCAGGTGGTGATGCGTGCCGAAGCTCTCGCACAGGAGATGGGAGATGAATACGTCAGCGTGGAGACATTCTTCCTCGCTTTGCTCGACGTCAACAGCACAGCAAGCCGAATACTGAAGGATGCCGGACTGACAAAGCAGAACGTAACGGCAGCTATCCGCGAGTTGCGTCAGGGCAAAAACGTGAAGTCACAGTCAGCAGACGACAACTATCGTTCGCTGGAGAAATACGCCAAGAACCTCATAGCCGATGCAAGAGCTGGAAAACTGGACCCTGTAATCGGACGTGATGACGAGATACGTCGCGTGCTTCAGATACTGTCACGCCGTACGAAGAACAACCCTATCCTTATCGGTGAGCCTGGTACTGGTAAGACAGCCATCGTGGAAGGACTCGCACAGCGTATCGTTCGTGGCGATGTACCTGAGAATCTGAAGGATAAGATACTCTATTCTCTTGACATGGGAGCACTGGTAGCAGGTGCGAAATACAAGGGAGAGTTTGAGGAAAGACTGAAGAGCGTAATCTCAGAAGTCACTGGAGCCGAGGGAAGAATCATTCTCTTCATAGATGAAATCCACACCCTCGTAGGAGCCGGCGGCGGAGAAGGCGCTATGGATGCCGCAAACATCCTCAAGCCAGCACTTGCCCGTGGCGAACTTCGCGCCATCGGTGCCACCACACTGAACGAATATCAGAAATATTTCGAGAAGGATAAGGCATTGGAACGCCGATTCCAGACAGTCATGGTGGATGAACCTGACGAGATGAGTGCCATCTCAATACTCCGTGGTCTGAAAGAGCGTTACGAGAATCATCATCGTGTTCGTATTCAGGATGATGCTTGTATAGCCGCTGTAAAACTCTCAGAGCGATATATCTCAGACCGTTTCTTGCCTGATAAAGCTATCGACCTGATGGATGAAGCCGCAGCAAAACTGCGTATGGAGCGCGACTCTCTGCCAGAGGAGCTCGACGAGAAGACACGTCGTCTCGCCCAACTTGAGATTGAGCGTGAAGCCATCAAGCGTGAGAATGATGAGGAAAAACTCGCACAACTGAATAAGGACATCGCCGAACTCCAGCAAGAGGTAAGCGAATACAAATCCAAATGGCAACGCGAGAAGGAACTCGTCAACAAGATTCAGCAGAACAAGCAACAGATAGAAAACCTGAAATTCGAGGCAGAACGTGCTGAGCGTGAGGGTAACTATGGCAAAGTGGCTGAGATACGCTATGGCAAACTGAAGGCTTTGCATGATGAAATAGCCCAGATACAAGGACAGCTTCACTCCGTACAAGGCGCTGAGACCATGGTAAAAGAGGAGGTAACAGAGGATGATATCGCTGAGGTAGTAAGCCGCTGGACCGGAATCCCAGTATCAAGGATGATGCAAAGCGAGCGCGAGAAGTTGCTCCATCTGGAGGATGAGCTTCACAAGAGGGTCATCGGACAGGAAGAAGCAATAACAGCCGTCAGCGATGCAGTGCGCCGTTCACGTGCCGGACTGCAGGATCCAAAGCGTCCTATAGCTTCCTTTATCTTCCTTGGCACCACTGGTGTAGGTAAGACCGAGCTTGCAAAGGCACTCGCAGACTACCTCTTCAACGATGAGACAATGATGACGCGAATAGATATGAGCGAATATCAGGAGAAGTTCAGCGTGACCCGTCTCATAGGAGCGCCTCCGGGATACGTTGGTTATGACGAAGGTGGTCAGTTGACTGAGGCTGTTCGCCGCAAGCCATACTCTGTCGTTCTCTTTGATGAGATAGAGAAAGCGCATCCAGACGTCTTCAACATCTTACTGCAAGTGCTGGACGATGGTCGTCTTACCGACTCAAAAGGCAGAACAGTAAACTTCCGCAACACCATCATAATCATGACAAGTAACCTTGGCAGTCACCTCATACAGGAGGAAATTGGCAAGATGAACAGTGAGGATGCTGCGGCTCGCGAGAAGACCCTTGAGGGATTGAAGCAGAAACTTATGGTGATGCTCAAGCAGACTATACGTCCGGAATTCCTCAACCGTATCGACGAGACGATAATGTTCACTCCATTGACTAAGGAAGAGATAGCAGGTGTAGTTCGTCTGCAGATGAACTCCGTGAGCAAGATGCTCTCACAGCAGGGCTTCACTCTCACCGTCACCGACAAGGCTATCGATGCTCTTGCTCAAGCAGGCTTCGACCCTGAGTTTGGTGCTCGTCCTGTCAAGAGGGCTATCCAGAGGGATGTGCTCAATGCTCTCAGTAAGTCATTGCTCAATGGCGATGTGACCCGAGAGAGGGCTATCATCGTGGATGCTGATAATGATGGAAACATTCGTTTCAAGAACTAAATAAAAAATGCCCCCTGTATCCGCTGGTAATGTGGCGGATGACAGGGGGCTTTTTTTTAGTGAAAAGTGAAAAGTGAAAA
>OBLI01003968.1_pt1 | contig 10914 bp, 8 predicted proteins | sample 1519701 | NCBI WGS metagenome assembly OBLI01 (sample SAMEA3663005, study PRJEB22513) | pig gut metagenome | biome: pig gut; feature: pig-associated habitat; material: faeces | place: France | collected 2012 | reverse complement strand
TAATTGGTTTGTTCATACTGTACTCCTCCTCACTTACTTTTTATATGTGATTAATATTATAATTAATCTAACAAAAAAGTCCAATTAATATTTGTAATTGGACTTATAAGTTTAGCTTATTTTAAATTTTGATGTCTATTTAGCTTTTTTACGATGCTTAATTACATAAACTACAGCTGCCACGATCAAAACAATGGCACCAACTGTAACTGAAACACGTGTCTCTGGATTAATGAACATGAAGATTACGATTAAAGTTAACATGAACAAAGCAAAGTAATTCGAATATGGATATAGTGGCAATTTAAATGGATGCTTTTCCATTAAATGCGGATTCTTACGTCTAAATCTTAATTCTGCAAGCAAGATAACGAACCATGCCACCATTCCTGGTAAAACTGAGGAACTATAAATAATGACAAAGACGTTTGCCAAAGACTTATTAAAGAATTGAATAATCACATTCAACATAAAGCCCAAGAAAATTCCTGACGTAATACCGATAATTGCGTGACTTGGAACAATTCTCTTTGACACGTACTTAAATGTTTTTGGCGCTTCACCTTCATGAGCCAATTTATAAAGCATGCGACTTGAAGAATAAATACCTGAATTAGCCCCTGATAAAGCTGCGGTTAACACAACGAAGTTAATTACAGAAGCTGCGGCCGTAATCCCTACTTTAGCAAAGGTATTTACAAATGGTGAACCAATACTGCCAAGTTCGTTCCAAGGATAGATGGTCACAATTACGAAGATAGCTCCTACGTAAAAGATTAAGATTCGCCATAAAACAGATTTAACACTCTTCACAATTGCTTCTTGAGGGTTGGCTACTTCACCAGCAGAGATCCCAATTAGTTCGATCCCCTGGTAAGAACCAACGATAATGGCCATTGAGAAAATGAAACCTTTTACACCGCCTGTGAAAAAACCACCATGACTCCATAGGTTAGAAAAACCAACCGGGTGTCCGCCATTACCGAAGCCGAATAAGATGACCATAAAGCCTAATACAATCATCAAAATAATCGTGACTACTTTGATCATCGCAAACCAGAATTCTAGCGTTGCATACGCTCTAGCACTGGCTAAATTGGCTAGCAATAAGAACAAAATAATGACTATACCAGCAATCCAGTCGCTTGTACCAGGCCACCAGAAACGCAAATATTCTGTAGTCGCCACAACTTCTGAAATACCTACAACGATATATTGAAAGACATTTGCCCACTCTGCCAAATATCCGGCAATTGGATGCACGTGTGTTGAGGCATAATCCGCAAAAGAACCAGTACCAGGATCAACATAGAGCATTTCTCCCAGAGCTCGCATTACGATATATAAAATCAATCCTACAAACATGTAAGCAAGCAGTACTGATGGACCAGTCCACTTAATAGTTGAAGCTGAGCCCATAAATAGACCCACTCCGATCGCTCCCCCGAGCGAGATCATTTCCATTTGTCCGGCCGTCATCGACCGCTTTAATTCAGGTGCTTTCTTTGCCATACACAACTCCCCTTCTTAGCATCTGCAAAAAATCACTTAGGAAATACTTTCATTCTTCTTGATAAAACTATAACTAATCGCCAAAATTACGATAAAAATAATCGAAATAATTAAAGCCAATTTTGTTGATTCAATAAAGAACAGCAAAATTAAAATTGCAACATAAAATGCAATTGTAAGCCAGCTAGTCAAAGGATAACCAGGCATTCTAAATTCACCGAGGTTGTCCTTATTTTGTCTACGGTACACAACATGCGCAGCCATGATCATGATCCAAACGATAACGAAACAGATGGTAGAAACTGTCGATACCACATCGAAGATCCTAGCTGGCATGACATAGTTCAATATTACCACTACAAATAAAATCGTCGATGAAGTCATTAAAGCATTCATTGGAATAGCTTTACTTGTTAAATTGCCCAACTTCTTAGGAGCATGACCGTTACGTGCCAATGAATAAAGCGAACGACTCGTTGAAAAAATTGCGCTGTTAGTAGCAGATAATGCAGCTGTCAAAACGACAAAGTTCAAGATTCCTGCTGCAGCGGTAATGCCAATTCCTGTAAATACTTGGACAAACGGACTAGACGTCGTTTTAATTTGGTTCCATGGATAAACTGACATAATAGCCAGCATTGATCCAACATAGAAAAGCCCAATTCTGACTGGCAAAGTGTTGATTGCCTTTGGAATATCTTTATGCGGATCAGCTGTTTCACTAGCAGTTTGACCTACGATTTCTACCCCAACAAAGGCAAAAACTACCATTTGAAAAGAGAGCAAAAAGCCCCAAATTCCGGTTTGGAAAAAGCCGCCGTGACTAACTAAATTGGTTAGCGAAACGGTGCCGCCCTTAACCTTGGTTTGCAGCACGATCATCACAGCACCCGTAACGATTAGTGCAACGATAGCGATCACTTTGATCATGGAGAACCAGCTTTCAAGCTCCCCAAATAGACCGACATTAACCATGTTAATTAGCATTAATAAAACGACGATAACCAGTGATCCGACCCATTGCGGCAGCCATGGAAACCAGTAACGCAGATAGATCCCTGTAGCGGTCAAATCGGCCATGGCCAAACTAAGCCAGCAGGCCCAATAGGTCCAGCCTGCTACAAATTCGGCACGCTTACCTAAATACTTTTTAATCGATTCCAAAAATGAGTGGCTGTCGGGATCGGCTAAAATCAATTCGCCTAACGCACGCATCATAAAGAACGTGATAATCCCGACAATCAAATACGACAAAATAATCGAGGGTCCGGCACTGTGAATGGCCGAACCTGACCCTAAGAATAAGCCTGTACCAATGGCGCCCCCTATTGCGATCATTGTTACATGACGGCTTTTCAGTCCCCGTTTTAACTTTTTACTCTCATTCACAGTGGCACCTTCCCTAAGTAGAAAAAAAGAGCGACCGACAATGAAACGGACGCTCCATCAAAATTCTTTTTGTTTTGAATTATAAAGCCATCTTACTTTTTGCGCAATTCTTTTTTGGCATGATTGTTCAAGTAAGCAGTAAAAATCAGAATTGCGATCGCTACCAAGCCAAAGACGATTGCACTTACATCTAGTACTCCCATCATTGGGAAGCAAGCAATGATCTCAAGCACCATCAAAGCGGTAGTAATCCAGGCCACTTTACCGCGATAAAACTTCAACCAATTGATCACCGCGTAAACGATGTCTAAAACTACCAGAAGCAAGATTCCATAAACAAAGACATATTGTCCCCAAAGTGGCAAAGCCCAAATTGATGCGCCACTTGTTTCTAGCATAATGATTAACATAAATGCAATAAGCCCTACTTCCAGGCTGAGCACGATACGCATAAACACTAGTAACAGTTCCATGTTGCTGTGATCCATCTCTAAGTTAAAGTAGATTAGGCCCAGAATCGCAGGCGAAGCAAGTAGAACCATCAATAGTGAATAAAGTGCGCTATTAATTTGCCCTATACCCAGTGGCATCCCTGATAGAGCTTGGTCAAGCGTAAAGAAAATCGTAACCATCAAAGCTACAATCATCACTACTCGAACCCAATATTTTTTATCCGCAAAACAAAACGAAATAGCCGCAATAAAATATGCAATTCCAAAAATGGCTGCTTCAACAGCTGAATAACTTGGCCAGCGCAAAATGAAAGCTAGGATTCCTGATGCAATGGCCAAAACTGATAATATTATTTTGATAATTAAATCAAATGTTTTCTTATTCATATTCCTATCTCTTTACTCGAATTGTATTACTTTCATTATAACAAAAAGGATATTTCCGAAGAAATATCCTTTCAGTTTAATATACTTTGAATTGATTGAATGGCCAGTATCTTAGCTTAACGACACCCACAATGTTCTTACGCTTGATCGTACCGATATAACGACTATCCTTTGAAACACTTCGGTGGTCACCCATTACGAAGTAGGTTCCTTTAGGAATACGGTTTTGTTGATTAATATACGTTAATTGCGACTTGGTGTAGTATTGCGCAAATTGGCGTGATCTAGCAAGTGACTTCATTGTGAAGTTTTGCGTAGCTGCAAAGCTAGTATCAGTTGCAGTGTCTTCCATCTTCCGGCCTTGAGCCAGCCATGGTTGAGCCAACTTCTTGCCATTGATATAAATTTGATTGTTCTTGCTGACGATCTTTTCGCCAGGAAGACCGATCACACGCTTAATATACAAAGCACCTGGTTCATCCGGTGCCTTAACGATTACTACTTCACCACGTTTAATTGCGGCATGACGCACAGAAATTAAACGTTGTCCGTTTTCAAAACTCGGTTCCATTGATGGGCCGGAAACTGTATCGTTGCTCAAGACAAAGCGGAAGAGCAAGAAAAAGATTCCCATTAACACGGCCCAAATAATTACTACATCAAGGACAAATCTGCCCCATGATTCATTTTCTTCTTTTTGTTTACCCATATAAATCTCCAATAGTTTTTTTACTTAGAATACAGCTAAACACAAAATTTAGCAAAAAAGCCGTGATAACAAAAAAGGATATTCCCGGGGGAATATCCTTTTGATAATTAACTACTAATTAGTCTTCTTTCTTGTCGTCAGCCTTAGCTTCATCTTCCTTAACCTTTTCTTCAATCTTTGGAGAAATGTCGAAGATTGCTTTGCCGTTCAAGTACAAGTGCTTGTCGTCAGCAGTAAATTCAACCTTCTTAGTGTCAGGTTCTCTTAAGATCAACTTAGCAGCTGGAGTTTCAAGGTTTTGTTCAACAACTCTTCTAAGTGGACGAGCACCGAACTTCTTGTCGTAACCCTTTTCTGCCAAGAATGCCTTAGCTTCGTCTGAAACTTCAACAGTTACACCCTTCTTAGCAAGTACGTGGGACATCTTCTTCAAGTAAATGTTGATGATCTTGCCCATGTCTTGTTCAGTAAGTGAGTTGAATGGAACGATTGCGTCCAAACGGTTCAAGAATTCAGGTCTGAAGTAGTTTTCAAGAGCTGAGATTAACTTGTCTTGGTCAACCTTGCCGTCTTCAAGAAGCTTGTCTGAGAAGCCTGCGTTTGAAGTCATAATCAAGATAGTGTCTTTGAATGAAACGGTTCTGCCTTGTGCGTCAGTCAAACGACCATCGTCCATAATTTGGAGAAGTGCGTTGAAGACTTGTGGGTTAGCCTTTTCAATTTCATCGAACAAAATCAATGAGTATGGTTGGTGACGAACTTTTTCAGTTAATTGACCACCTTCACCGTAGCCAACGTAACCAGGAGCTGAACCGATTAACTTGTTAACAGCCATCTCGTCTTGGTATTCACTCATGTCCAGACGGATTAAGTGGTCTTTGTTACCAAATAATTGGATAGCTAATTGCTTAGCAAGTTCAGTCTTACCAACACCAGTAGGACCAGTAAGTAAGAATGAACCAGTAGGACGATCGCTGTCTTTAAAGATTTGCTTACGAGCAATAGCGTCAGTAATTACATCAATTGCTCTGTCTTGGTCAATAACGTTTTGCTTTAACTTCTTAGCAAGGTCTAAGTTCTTTTGAGCTTCGTCAGCGTGGAGTTCGCTCATAGGAATCTTAGTCTTTTGCTCAATAATTTCGTAGATGTCTTTCTCAGTTACTTCTGGAGTATTCTTAGTGTCTACGTTCTTAAGTTGCTTTTCAAGGTCAGCAATCTTGTTCTTAATTTCTGAAGCCTTGTCGTAGTCTTCAGCCTTAGCAGCGTCTGACTTCTTAGCTTCAAGAGCATTGATTTGATTCTTCAAGCTCTTTTCATCAGTTGGTTGTACAAGCAAAGCCTTTTTAGCACCAGCTTCATCCATCAAGTCGATGGCCTTGTCTGGTAAGTAACGACCTTGAATGTATCTTTCTGATAATTCAACGGCTAATTTAAGGCTGGCGTCAGTGTATTTTACGTGGTGGTAGTCCTCGTATTTCTTCTTCAAGCCTTCCAGAATCTTAACAGCTACATCAGTAGTAGGTTCTGGAACTTGTACAGCTTGGAATCTACGTGATAATGCTGGGTCTTTTTCAATTCTTTGGAATTCGCTTGTAGTAGTAGCACCGATTAACTTCAAGTCACCGCTTGCAAGAGCTGGCTTCAAGATGTTAGCAGCGTCACCGTTGTTGTTTTCTGAATCAGTAGAACCTGCACCTACAATGTTGTGTAATTCGTCGATGAATAAAACAATGTTAGGATCACTCTTAGCTTTGTCGATAACTTTCTTAAGTCTCTCTTCAAAGCTACCACGAAGGCTTGAACCAGCAACCATGTCGTTAATATTTACTGAAATAATGTGCATGTTTGCCATCTTAGCTGGAACGTTGCCAGAAGCAATTCTTTCAGCCAAGCCTTCTACGATAGAGGTTTTACCAACACCAGCAGGTCCAATTAAAACTGGATTGTTCTTCTTACGTCTTGATAAAATTTCGATTACGTTATCGATTTGTTCATCACGACCGATAACTGGGTCGAATTTATTGTTCTTTGCTTCTTCAACTAAATCTTCACCAATTGGTTTTTCATTTGGATTTTGAGGATTTTGTTGAATAGTTTGTGGGGTTGCTCCCATGTTGCTTGAGTAGTTAATTGGAATTGAACCTGAGTTACCATTTCCATTGCCACTTCTCTTGCCGAAGTCGTCATTAAAGAATGAGCTGTTCAATTCGTTAAATAAGTTGTCAAAATCATTGTCAAAGTATGCCATATATGCAAACACTCCCTATAAATAAATTTAAGTCTTTTTAGCACTCGATGTCTTTGAGTGCTAACTCATTACATTTATTAGTATAGCAGGTTATCCACAGAATGCAAGCTTTTTTCTGAAGGTTTTCCACAATTTCTTTATTTTTTGTGATTTAGCAAATAAAAAACACAATAAACACTGGTACATCAGCGTTTATTGTGTTTCACAAATTATAAAGGATTTCTTAAGATAATCAGTTTATCACTAATTATTGTTGAGCTTTCAAAGAGACTTATCCACAGGATAATAAGAAAAAAACTCTTACCTCATGACACCTACATTATTGTCTTTTCTTATTAGCTTGTCTAGGGGGCCGCAAGTTTTTATTCTTCTTTTCTAGTAAATATTGTTTGATCAAGCGCACAACCTGTTCATTCTGTGGCAGGTCCGAGTGATCGGCTCCCGGACCGGTTACTGTCATGGCCGTGTAGCTCTTTACCTGATTTTGGAAAATATACTTTCCGGCTGCAACACTTGCTTCCGGCACAATCCCGTCGGATTCATAGCTTTTACCACCGGATAAAGAATAAACAACCAAATTCTTTGGCAACTTATTTTTATTCTTGATAAAGTCTTCAAGCATTTGCGTTCTGTACTTCAAATTGCTTTCACTAAAATTATATGGCGTCCCCAACGTCATCAGGCGCTTCATTTTGATTTCATTAGCATAACTAGAATAGTAATGCTCCAGCCAATATGTCCAAATCAGACCGCCATTTGAGTGACCAAATGCCTTGAAATTATTGAAATGATAATTTTGCGTCAATGTGTAAAAAGCCTGATCAAGCCAGCCTGCTTGCTTTTTGATGTTGCTATAGCCGTCATGATTATTTTGAAAACCTACTACAATAATTGGTTCATTATCATCTTTATCAATGGCACCGGAATAAGACAATGTGCCTTTTGTTGAAACCTTAATCTTTAACACACTATGCTTAGTTGCTGTTTGGCTATTCAGTTGTCTAACTAATTGATTGAATCGTTCCGTGGTAGCACTTGAGCCTGGCACCATAATAACTGGTGATAACATGGACTTTTGCCTTTGTGCTCGAGCCCAGTTATCTTTTTTCATCCAAGAGTAGCCCGGAATAGCTAAAAGAATAACCAGCAATAAAGTTAGGATTAACCATTTTAGGTTGGGATTTTTACTCATTCTTTTGTTCACGTTCTCTCAGACCTTTCTCGATTCTTTGGCCCAATGAGGCAATTGGGATAAGCATCACGATATCCAATATAAATAGCAAGATTGAAAATACTAAATTAACCCAGTTTCCGTTAGAGCCAAAAAATGAAATTAAGATACCTGGCGTCCCTCTTAGCACTGGATACACGCATGGAGCAATAATATGCAGTGCAATTGCCGCTGAAGCTAATAAAACATTGACCACAGGAATAATAATAAATGGTAAAAACAAAACTGGATTCAAAATAATCGGCATCCCTACCATGAAGCCCCAATTAGAGTTAAAGACTACCGGCAATAAGTTAATTTTGGCAATATTCTCATTTTGCTTATTTTCACGTACAAGCAGAATAATTATTATCAAAGCAAGACCAACACTGGCTCCGCCCATCCAAGCATATGGATAAACTAACGAACTACCCAGGAATTTGTGGGGAACGTCCCAGGCGCTGCCATGTTTTAAAGCATAATTCAGATTTGCCATTGCGGCAGTATTAACGGCTGAATTAGACAAAGCATTCAGTGGATAGCCAATACCAATCCAGCTTAGGAACATTACTACTATCAATAGTAGGATAATTTCAAATAAATTATTTGAATTTTCCACCTGCGCTACCAAGGTCTTAAAAGTATCCGAACTCATAATTCTGATTTGCAGTTCATAAATTGAAACACCTAAAATCAGACCGCCTAAGATCGACACTGACGCTGGTAATAGCGCATTCCACGCCCTTTTTCGAATGCGGCTAGTATGTTCAAACTCAATCGGCTCATGATCTTTACCTAACCAGTGAAAAATCTGGCCAACAACATACCCTATCAGCAAAGCCAGCAACATGGCATTTACTTTTAAAATACTGGCAGAAAACGGCGAGCGATTACCGGTTGTGTCGCCCAAATTATCAGCATAGGCACAGAACATAATTACAATAACGGCGGTCATACCGACCGAAGTGGAATCTTTCTTATATAAACGCGCCGTATATCTTGCCGAAAAATATGCTGCATATAAGCCAAATAGCCCAAAAGTAGCTCGCACCATTCCGCTGCTGATAAAAGCACCAGCATACCAAATATCGTCTGGCATAGTTTCATCAAAATTTAAAACATTATAAATAAAGCTATCTGGTGAAAAAACAGCATTTCGCATAAGTTGAAAGTATGCACCAATAATTGCAATCGGCATCAGCATAACCAGCGTTCGCTGAAAGACTCTGAAGATCGATAATCTTCTTATTTTTAATAGCAAATTTGCTAACTTATCTACCATAGTATTTTCCTTTATATAGCGCTTACATTTATGTTTAAATAAAGTTATAACGACATTATACAATTATGCTAGAAAGATGATAATCATGGCTTACATTGAACTTAAAAATAATACCAAAATTTATCAATCCGGCGATACGCAAATCTATGCCAACAAAGATATCACCTTCTCTGTCGCCAAAGGAGAATTAGTCATCATCCTTGGCTCATCTGGTGCCGGCAAATCTACTTTGCTTAACATTCTAGGCGGCATGGAGCCTAATACCAGTGGTGATGTTATCGTTGCTGGCAAAAATATCGCTGGTTATAACGCTAAAGAGCTGACGACGTATCGGCGCAACGACATCGGTTTCGTTTTCCAATTCTACAACTTAATTCCTAACTTAACGGCCAAAGAAAATGTGGAATTAGCTGCACAAATCGTACCGGATGCGATGGACGCAGACGAAGCGCTAAAATACGTCGATTTGGGCGATCGTGAAAACAACTTTCCGGCTCAACTATCTGGTGGTGAACAACAGCGTGTAGCTATCGCTCGTGCCATTGCCAAAAAGCCAGAGCTGCTTTTATGTGATGAACCTACAGGAGCACTCGACTACCAAACTGGTAAACGTATCTTAAAGATCCTGCAAAACATGAGCCGCGAGAATGGTTCCACCGTTTTAATCGTTACTCATAACGCTGCTATTGCTCCAATTGCCGACAAGGTGATCCGCATCCACGATGGCGGCATTCAGGATATTCACATTAATAAAAAGCCTGCTGATATCAGTACTATTGAATGGTAGGTGAGCAAAATGCGTAAAACAATTCTATGGAAGGATGCCTTCCAGGCCATAACGCATTCCTTAGGCCGTTATATCGCCATCATTTTATTAATTGGTTTGGGTACTTTTGCCTTTACTGGTTTAAAAATGGCGGGCCCTGATATGCGCGCCACGGGTGCCGACTTTTTTAACAAACACAATCTGGCCGATGTAACTATTACTTCAAATTGCGGTATCAATTCTACAGATCGAATGACAATCCGTAATTTATCGGAAGTTAAAAAAGCAACGTTTGGCTATTTTCAAGATGTAAAAAATAAGCACAATAATGATACGCTGCGCGTCTTTTCAAAATCGGGAGATCTTTCAAGCTATGAGCTAATTAGTGGTCATTTCCCGAAAAATAGAAATGAAATCGCGCTATCTTATTTGCTTAAAAAGAAATATCGCATCGGACAAAAAATCACTTTTACTAAGCCTGGTATTTTAAAGAATAAAACTTTTAAAATCGTTGGCTTTGTCAAAGCAAGCGAGTTTTTGGATAAAAACCAGATTGGGCAAACCAACATCAGCAACGGCCGTTTAACTGGGATCGCCGTTACAACTGCTAATGCATTTGCCTCTCCTGTTTATCAAGTTTCACGTGTAACTTTTAAAAATACGCAGAATTTAAGTCCATTTAGCGTAACCTACCGGAACCGGGTTTATCGCGATCAAAATAAACTGCAGAATGCTTTAAACAAGAATCGCGCCGATAAGTATCAAAAGTACGTCCAGCTTTATCAAAATCAGTACCGTAAAAAAGCGGCTGAGCAAATGATGAAACGGGGCATCCCGATCAATTCAGCCGAGATCAAGGTACCTAAAAACAAAATCAAGATTGCCTACCCTAGCTACACCATCAGCAGTCGTGAAGAAAGCCAAGGTTACGCATCTTACCGTGCCGATTCCGAACGTGT
>OBLI01003967.1_pt1 | contig 10914 bp, 7 predicted proteins | sample 1519701 | NCBI WGS metagenome assembly OBLI01 (sample SAMEA3663005, study PRJEB22513) | pig gut metagenome | biome: pig gut; feature: pig-associated habitat; material: faeces | place: France | collected 2012 | reverse complement strand
AACCGTGGTTCTCAAAAGCGGGTGCAAAGGTACGGACTATTTTTCAAACTACCAAACATTTTCACGAAAAAGTTTAGGAATTTAACAGAATTTTAGAAATGACTTGATTCATGTCAATCACACTTCAATACACCACCTTATTATATTATATAACAGACAAATCATTTTATTATCTGCCGTACTGCAAACCATAAATGCATAAAGACAGTTGAAATTCTGCCATAATGATTACACATCACCTTGTATCTTTCATTGAGAGACTCACGATGATGGATGGTTGACTGCCCTTCCTCAGTATAGTTGACGACAACCATCTGGAGGTTGAGCAACGGGAGATTACGTTTTTCAGCCTCTTTCATAACTCGAATACACCAATCGACATCGGCAGAATATCTATAGCGGCAATCATATTGGATATTCTTTGCAATATCAAGTCTGGCATAAAAAGCCTGATGACACACCAACATACCATGACGGAAAGAACGCCACGACAGCGACCTGGGCGGTTGGAGTCGTCTATGACGAAGAAAATTTCCATCATTGTCAACTATATCCGTATTGCCATACAACACAGCAGGGAGTTTTTCCTTGGGGACATCATCCAATCCCATATTACCCACAATATTGGTCAACAGCTGTGGATTGGAGAAATAATCACCGGCATTCAGAAACAAGACGTAGTCACCTGAAGCCTGACGAAGTCCTTTGTTCATTGCATCATATAATCCATTGTCAGGCTCAGAGACTATACGTATCTCATGTCCGTTGGATGCGGCATACGAGCGTTGCATATAATCCTGTGCAACTTGCAGAGTAGCATCAGTAGAAGCTCCGTCGATGATGATATGCTCCAAATGGGGATATGTTTGAGCGAGAATGCTGTCAGCCGTCTTTCCCAGGACGGATTCCGCATTATAGGTTATTGTGACAATAGAAAACCTTATCATATCTTATAATGTTTTAATGCCATAGCCTGATTATACACCTCAATATACTTAAGTGCCACACTATGCTGTGAATAGCAAGCTGCCACCTTTTTCAAGCATTCCATTCTCACGTTCTCTTTGTCGGCGACATTAAGAGTCCAATAAATACCTTCAGCCAAATCCTTTGCGTCACGATACTTCGCTACATACCCAGTTTTCATGTGACCTATCATTTCCGGAATACCTCCCACCTTGAACCCCACAGACGGGACGCCACAAGCCATAGCCTCCATTATTGTATTAGGCAGGTTTTCAGACAATGATGGCAGTACGAAAAGATCCACCGAGCGATATACGTCAACAATACGTCGTGGGTCATTGACATATCCCAAAGCAAACGCCTTGAAAGGTATTTTGTCCACTACATCCTCGGAATGTCCTCCCAACACAGCCACAACCGTATCTTCCTGCATTTCAGGATGTTCATTTATCAAGATATTACATGCCTCAATCAAATAATCCATCCCCTTGTTAGGGTTATTTGCACGTTGGGACACGAAAAGTATTATCTTCTTATCTAATGGGAGTTGCACTGCCTTAGCCGCCATATTCCTGTCCCCGGGGCAATACACCCGCGTATCAATAGGATTAGGTATTGACGTCACTGGATGCCCTGTGAGCAAGGCGCTCTTTGAAGCCTCGGAAGCAAGCCATTTACTGCACGCTACAAAAGAAATGTCATATTTGTCGTATATCGACTTCTTCTTTCCCCACACCTTGTTTGACAAGTCTTTGTCACTACCGCCATTTGGTAATAGTCTGCAATTAGAGCAACGGCTCGAATATTTACGGCAATCCATAGCCAAATGGCAAATTCCCGTGGCAGGCCATATATCATGCATAGTCCACACCACTGGTTTTCCACTATCGAGAATCTTCCTTAATCCGTTGAGTGACAGGAACCCTTGATTTATCCAATGAATATGAATCACATCCGCCTCTTTGAATTCCCTGAGGCCCGTGATATCCGAACCAACATTGGCTATATCAATCTCGAACAGATGCTTTTTTGAGAAATGCAGATGAAAGAAGATTACCAATCTTTCCCATAGAAAACGCCATTGCTGAATCAGGGGATTCGACAACCCTACCACAGAGATGTGGTCAGTCTCCTTGTCCCTGACTAGCATTTTCGCTTTCACCCCATTATTGTTGAGGGCATCCATGAGTCTGTTGGCAGCAACAGCAGCCCCACCTGTCTTTTCACTTGTATTCAGTATGAGAACTCTCATTTATATATTCATTAAATTATCAACACTAAATTCCCTCTTACGCATTACGTCGCCCATACAGGCGAGTGAATGTGGAAGAGGGAATCCCAAAACTGCATTAAATGCCAGTTTTTTTAGAATTGCAGAATCTGCAGCACCTTCATCACAGTCTTCGAGTGCTTGATTCTCCATAGCCCCTGCAGCTGCTTGATATTCTGCGGCAGCAGGTTGGTGTCTCTCAGAGAACTTAGATATTCTCTCAACGGTCTTCCCGGACGACTTTGGTCATCCTCCATCAGTCCAGCACGCGCCAATTCGTTGTTGGCCTCGATTTCATTGATTTCCACTTTGCCCATTTTCAACATATAGTTGTCAAGGCATCCTTGAATAATTGATAAATTACAGTTGAGCATAAGCATATAGTTTTTTAAAGTCGATGCAAATATAGATAAAAAATGAGGAAGTTGTATCATTTGAAAGGATAATTTGTTTCATTTTAACATATTTAAATGATATATTTGCTCAAAATACATACTAATTCAAAAATTATTCATCTTTTGTTTCGTAGTATCGAAAAAATGATGTAACTTTGTAGCCAAAATAGTAAAAAACGTAAAATTGCTAAAAGATATGATTCTATTTTTCAGAACTTCATCCAAGAGCGTGATAGCAACAGAAGTTGACCATCAGCTCAACGAAAGTGAGATCAAGGAACTAAGTTGGCTTTACGGCGACGCAAAGCTTGAAGAAGGTGAACAACTCGACGGATATTTTGTCGGTCCTCGCCGTGAGATGATTACTCCTTGGAGTACCAACGCTGTAGAGATTACTCAGAACATGAGTCTTTCTGGCATACTCCGCATTGAGGAGTATTTCCCCGTTGACTCCAAGGATGCCGACCATGACCCGATGCTCCAGCGCATGTACGATGGTCTCGACCAGACCATCTTCACCGTGAATCACGAGCCAGAGCCTATCAAGCGCGTTGACGACCTTGAGAAGTATAATGAGGAAGAGGGACTTGCCCTCTCACCCGAGGAGATTGAGTATCTGCACAATGTGGAGAAACAGCTTGGCCGTCCGCTCACCGACTCTGAGATTTTCGGATTTGCACAGATTAACTCCGAGCACTGCCGCCACAAGATTTTCGGTGGTACATTTATCATCGACGGCAAGGAGATGGAGTCGTCTTTGTTCAAGATGATAAAGAAGACTACTGAGGAAAATCCCAATTTCATCCTTTCAGCTTATAAGGACAATGTGGCATTTGCACAGGGTCCGGTGGTTGAGCAGTTTGCACCAGCCGACCAGTCAACAAGCGACTGGTTCCGCACCAAGCCTATCGAGAGTGTCATCTCTCTCAAGGCCGAGACCCATAACTTCCCGACAACAGTCGAGCCTTTCAACGGAGCTGCAACGGGTACGGGAGGTGAAATCCGCGACCGTATGGGCGGTGGCGTAGGTTCATGGCCTATCGCTGGAACAGCAGTATATATGACATCCTATCCCCGCTTGGATGGCGGTCGCGACTGGGAGGACATCCTGCCCGTGCGCAAGTGGTTGTATCAGACTCCGGAACAGATACTTATCAAAGCGTCTAATGGTGCCAGCGACTTCGGCAACAAGTTCGGCCAGCCGCTTATCTGCGGATCGGTGCTCACCTTCGAGCACCAGGAGAAGGGCGACACACGCTATGCCTTCGACAAGGTTATCATGCTCGCCGGAGGTGTGGGATATGGCACCAAGCGCGACTGTCTGAAGAAGGAGCCACAGAAGGGCAACAAGGTTGTGGTTGTCGGTGGTGACAACTATCGCATCGGTCTTGGTGGCGGTTCTGTTTCCTCTGTTGATACTGGTCGTTATAGCAATGGCATCGAGCTAAATGCCGTTCAGCGTGCCAACCCCGAAATGCAGAAGCGTGCCTACAACCTCGTGCGTGCACTTTGCGAGGAAGATGTCAATCCCGTTGTCAGCATCCACGACCATGGTTCTGCCGGTCATGTCAACTGTCTCTCCGAACTTGTTGAGGAATGTGGCGGAAAGATAGACATGGCTAAGTTGCCGATTGGCGACAAGACATTGTCGGCAAAGGAAATAATCGCCAACGAGAGTCAGGAGCGCATGGGTCTTCTTATCGACGAGAAGCACATCGACCATGTTCGCAAGATTGCCGAGCGCGAGCGTGCTCCGTTGTATGTAGTAGGTGAGACCACTGGCGACGCCCACTTCTCATTCGAGCAGGCAGATGGCGTTCGTCCGTTCGACCTCGACGTTGCTCAGATGTTCGGTCATTCTCCCAAGACTGTGATGGTTGACTCCACTGTTGAGCGTCACTACGGTGACGTTGATTACGTCACAATTAAAAAATTAAAGAATGAAAATATTAAAGATTCTGCGAATGAAAACTTTAATTCTTTAATTTTTTCATCTTTTAATTCAAAACTCGAAGAGTATTTGACTAGAGTTTTGCAATTAGAAGCAGTGGCTTGTAAGGACTGGCTAACCAACAAGGTTGACCGCTCCGTTACAGGTAAGATTGCCCGTCAGCAGTGCCAGGGTCGCCTTCAGTTGCCATTGAGCGACTGCGGTGTAGTAGCCCTCGACTATCGTGGCAAACAGGGTATCGCCACTGCCCTTGGACATGCTCCTCAGGCAGGACTCGCTTCTCCCGAGGCAGGCTCTGTATTGTCAGTAGCCGAATCTCTTACGAATATAATATGGGCACCACTTGTGAATGGTCTTGAGAGCGTAAGTCTCTCTGCCAACTGGATGTGGCCTTGCCGCTCACAGGAAGGTGAGGATGCCCGTCTCTATAGTGCCGTGAAGGCTCTGAGCGACTTCTGCTGCGCCCTCCATATCAATGTCCCCACCGGTAAGGACTCACTTTCCATGACCCAGCAATATCCCGATGGTCAGAAGGTGATAGCCCCGGGCACCGTGATTGTGTCAAGTGGCGGTCAGGTTTCTGATGTCCGCAAGGTTATCGGTCCTGTAATGGTCAACGACAAGCGTGCCTCCTTCTATCATATCGACTTCTCGTTCGACGAGCAGCGCCTCGGCGGTAGTGCTTTCGCACAGAGTCTTGGCAAGGTGGGCGACGATGTTCCTACAGTCAAGAACCCTGAGTATTTTGCCGATGCCTTCAATGCTGTCAACGAGATGATCAACCGCCGTTGGATATACTGCGGACACGACATCAGTGCCGGTGGTCTTATCACCACACTCCTTGAGATGACATTTGCCAATATCGAAGGTGGTATGAACATCAACCTCCACAACATCTGCCGCGACGGTGACATCGTGAAGACTCTCTTCGCCGAGAATCCCGGTATCGTGGTTGAGGTTGCCGAGGCATACGACGAGGACTTCCGCACATATCTCGACGAGCAGGGAGTTGCATACGCAAAGATTGGATATCCCACACCCGACAAGCGCAAGCTCACCGTCAAGTGCGGCGAGTGGGAGCACGACTTCGACATCGACGCCCTTCGCGACGTATGGTATAGCACATCATACAAGCTCGACCAGAAGCAGAGCTTCAACGGTATGGCTAAGAAGCGCTACACCAACTACAAGAAGCAGCCGCTTGAGATGATCATGCGTTCCGACTTCGACGGTACATTCGAGCAGCTCGGCGTCACTCCCGACCGCAAGGGGATGTCGGGCATACGTGCCGCCATCATCCGTGAGAAGGGAACCAATGGCGACCGCGAGATGGCATACTCACTCTATCTTGCCGGATTCGACGTTAAGGACGTGATGATGACCGACCTTATCAGCGGACGCGAGACTCTCGAGGACATCAACATGATTGTCTTCTGCGGTGGATTCTCCAATTCCGACGTACTTGGTTCTGCCAAGGGATGGGCAGGTGCATTCCTCTTCAATCCCAAGGCCAAGGAGGCACTCGACAAGTTCTATGCCCGCGAGGACACTCTGTCATTGGGTATCTGCAACGGTTGCCAACTTATGGCAGAACTCAACCTCATCAATCCCGACCACAAGCACCAGACTCACCTCTGCCACAACAACTCGAAGAAATTCGAGAGCCAGTTCCTTACTCTCAACATTCCACGCAACAACAGTGTGATGTTCCACACCCTGAGCGGTTGCAAACTGGGTATATGGATAGCTCACGGCGAGGGTCGTTTCTATCTGCCCCAGCCCGAGGACAACTATAATGTAGTGGCAAAGTACAACTACGCCGAATATCCCGGCAACCCCAACGGTTCCGACTACAACGTTGCAGGTATTTGCAGTGCCGACGGTCGTCATCTTGCCATGATGCCCCACCTCGAGCGTGCCATCTTCCCATGGCAGAACGGATGGTATCCGCGCAGCCGTCGTCAGGATGAGTGCACACCGTGGCTTGAGGCATTTGTCAATGCACGCAAGTGGATTGAGGAGAAATTAAAGAATTAAAAGATTAAAAAATTAAAGGATTAAAGTTGTTTTGGACAAGTTTTATTTGACAAGTTTCAAGACATTCTTCAAGATTGGCGTATTCACCCTTGGTGGTGGATACGCCATGATACCTATTATAGAGTCAGAGGTAGTAGAACGTCATAAATGGATTAGCAAGAGCGAGTTTGTCGATACGGTTGCCATAGCGCAGTCGTGTCCGGGAGTGTTTGCCATCAATCTCAGTGTATTCATTGGCTATAAGATGCGCAAGGCCAAGGGAGCCGCCGTCACGGCATTAGGCACTGCCCTACCCTCTTTCCTCATCATCCTTGCCATTGCGATGTTCTTCCGCCAGTTTGAGGACAACCCAGTTGTTGCCGCCATGTTCCGCGGCATCCGTCCGGCCGTAGTGGCACTCATTGCCGTGCCTACCTTGAAGATGGCAAAGACTGCCCAGGTTACATGGTCCAACTGTTGGATTCCCATTGCCTCTGCCTTGGCGATATGGGCTCTCGGTGTTTCACCTATTATTATAATATTATTAGCCGGAGTTATAGGATACGCTTGGGGGAAAGTTTTAAAGAATTAAAAAATTAAAGAATTAAAAAATTAAAGAATTAAAAAATTAAAGAGGGCTGCGCTATTTATGATATTTATATATTTGTTCATAACATTTTTTCAGATTGGTCTCTTCGGATTTGGAGGAGGCTATGGTATGTTGTCGTTGATACAGACAGAAGTGGTGCATAATCATCATTGGCTCACCACCGAACAGTTTACGAATATCGTGGCTATTAGTCAGATGACTCCAGGCCCTATCGGTATCAACTCCGCCACATATTGCGGTTATACAGCCGCACACAATGCCGGCTTTGGATATATCATGTCGATGTTTGGCAGTTTTGTAGCCACCTTTGCCCTTGTCCTTCCGTCGTTCATTCTGATGATTCTTATCAGTAAGATGTTCCTCAAATATATGAAGACCCATGCCGTGCAATCTGTCTTCAATGGATTGCGTCCCGCTGTTGTCGGTCTGTTGGGTGCAGCCACCCTTCTTCTTATGACTCCCGACAACTTCAGTCTGCCCTCTGTCAATCCCTGGCAGTTCTTCATCAGCTGCGGTCTCTTCGCCGCCACTTTCTACGGCACTTATTTCCTCAAGATCAACCCCATCCGCATGACCATCTATGCCGCCATTGCAGGATTGGTCTTGCTGTATTGACCAGCATTGCAATCACTTACATTTATTTGAGCACGAATGAATTTTGCCGTCATTCAAGATTATTGTATAAAAAAGCATAAATTATAAGAGGTGTTGATATAAATACCGTTATAATTTCGTAACTTTGCCGTTGAATTCAATAATAACAGTATGAGAAGACCATTTATATACGGTGAATTGGCGCAAGATGAGAATTTCATCGACCGCCATGAGGACAGAAAACGCCTGAAGACATTCTTGGGCAATGGCATTAATGTCATGCTTATATCCCCGCGCAGATGGGGCAAGTCGTCGCTTGTAAAGGCAACGATGAAGGAGATGCTACAAGAAAACAAAAACATCAGGGTTTGCTTTGTAGATGCTTTTAAGATTACAAGCGAAGCGGATTTCTATAATGCCTACGCTACTGCCATATTCAATGGGGTATCTTCTTCTTTCGAAAAAGGAATTGAGGTGTTCCGCAAATATATCCAGGCTCTCAGTCCAAGTATAACAATCAAGAGCGACCCTCTGAATGCTCTTGAGGTTGACCTTGGCTATAAGCCTCTGAGCAGAAGTGCCGAAGACATTCTGAATCTACCTGAAACAATTGCCCGTCAGCGAGGATTGCAGGTCATTGTGTGCATTGATGAGTTTCAAAATCTTGCCAACCTGTCGGAATGGAAAAGGATTGAGGGTTTGCTTCGCTCCGTATGGCAGCAGCATCAGCACACCACATATTGCTTATATGGCAGCAAACGCCACATGATGCTCGACATCTTCAACAATTCATCCAATCCTTTCTATCGTTTCGGTCAGGTGATGTATCTTGACAAGATATCCAAGGAATATTGGATTCCTTATATTATTGATACTTTCAGCAAGAGCGGCAAATCAATATCCCGTGAGGCAGCCGAAAGAATATGCGATGCCGTGGACTGTCATTCATGGTATGTGCAGCAATTGAGCTTTTTTGTATGGGCAGACACTGAGAACGAAGCCACGGTGGAAATGGTTGACAACGCATTATTGTCGGTAATAGACACTAACAGACCTGTATTTGAATCCGATGCCGACAAACTTTCGGCATCGCAAATGGCAATGCTTCATGCAGTGGCAAACGGCGAATATCGCCTTAATGCCTCAGAGGTTGTCAATCGCTATAACTTGGGAGGCCCGCAGACTATCACACGCAACAAGAGGGTGCTTGTAGAGAAAGACATAATAGAAAAAAGAGGCGACGGTTTTGACTTTGTAGATCCCCTGTTCCGTCAGTGGATAATACGGGGATGATATGACCTCTAAGAGATTATTCTTCCTGATAACCATCGATGTTGAATTGGAGCAATTTCCTCTTTTTTGCTACCCCACCAACGACATCGAGATAGACTGAGAAGCGGCTGCCCTTACCGAGTTCCGACTTCACCTTGATACTGCCGCCGAGACGGCTCACTATGAGCTTGCATATACTGAGTCCGAGACCTGTGCCTTGCTTAAACTCATCTTTCTTGAAGAAGCGGCTGAACACCATCTTGCGGTCCTCTTCCGACAGACCGATGCCAGTGTCCTCCACATAAAGCTCCACCTTATTGGTCTCTTCATTCACAGTCCATCCCATCGTGATACTGCCCTCGGGAGTAAACTTCGAGGCATTAGTGATGAAGTTGGTAATCACCTGGCGCATTCGCCCCTCATCCACATTCACCATCACGTCATAATCGCTCGCATAGCGGAATTCCAAATGCTTAGGTATTTGAACAAGGAATGTCTGATAAATCTTGTCCATCATCTCCTTCACGGAATAGGGTTTGATGACAAACTCCATGTGTCCCGACTCAATGCGCGACACATCGAGGATGTCGTTCACCAACTTCAGGAGCAACTCGTTGTTGGTGTGAATGGTGTCGATAAAGAGTTTTCGGTCCTCTTCAGTAAAATCATTTTCAGGCATGGCAAGCAAGTCAGAGAATCCCACGATGGCATTTAGCGGAGTGCGTATCTCATGACTCATATTTGCGAGGAACGACTCCTTGAGTGTTGCCTCCTCAGCTAACTTGCGAGCTTCTTCCATCTCTTTCTCCTTACGTTTGAAATCGTCGATGTTCATAAGCATACCATAGGATTTGACATATTCCCCATTCTCGTCGAGAATACCCTTACCTCTAATCTGATACCAGTGCCACTCACCGTTGCCATAGAAGTCGGCCTGCACCTCGTTGGCAAACATCTCACCATTGTTCACCCGATTCAAGCCTTCAATATAGTTGTCCTTACTGTCGGGATGCAACATCGCCATAAAGTCGCCAGGGGTGATAATCCTTGGTTCATGTCCATAATGCTGCCAAAATGCGTCACTAAGGTAAATCTTCTGCCCCACTCTCTCCCATGCGAAGGTGCGACTGTCCTGAACTGCAATGCTGTAGAGAGAGTTCTCCCTCTCCAACTGGGCCATCACCTTGGCCTTCTGCTTTCTCTCACGAATGAAGAGCCGGAGCAGAATGACGATAACCACAAGCATCACTATCGAACCGGAATACATAATCAGGGAAGAGAGCATGGGGAATCTCTCTACTAATGGCATCCTTATCACATGAAAACCCTCGGGCAGTTCATCGGGCGAGAACTTGTAGTTCTTAGCCACCTGCCAGTCGAGATAGTAGTCCTTTTTGGTGGGTCGTATCTTGATATACTTTGGCTTTGTCCCTTCAAATATCCTTGCGGCACAGTCAGCCATGTCGGCGGCTATATCGTATATCGAGGCAAAGTAGCCACCTATATATGGCGTACCCTTATCGCAGAATCCCATTGTCGTTGCCGTGAGCATGGGCCAGTGGTTGGTGGATTGGATTATCTGCACCGGTGTGGGGTCAAACTTCGACTGTATATATATGAGGTCTTTGAACATTCTCGTCACCCTGCGGAAGTTATCTCCGTCATTAGGGTCGAGAGGTTCGGTTTTCTTGCAGTTGAGATAGAGGTATCTCAGCGAGAGCACTGTCATGGAGTATTGTTCGCTGTGCTCGGTGAGCAGTTCGGTGACACTATAATCCCAGTTGAGATTATTGATTACAAACTTAGCCTCATTCAGTTGAGTGTCTATCTCCGCCTTCAC
>OBLI01003966.1_pt1 | contig 10915 bp, 13 predicted proteins | sample 1519701 | NCBI WGS metagenome assembly OBLI01 (sample SAMEA3663005, study PRJEB22513) | pig gut metagenome | biome: pig gut; feature: pig-associated habitat; material: faeces | place: France | collected 2012 | reverse complement strand
CGCCATCTGTGTAATATGATAAGCCGTCTGTGCTGTTACATGATAATTCTTTTGAATAATTCTTGGTTTACGCTCAAACGATTTATCAACGGGTTGATGATTTTGGGGCATCTTTTTCATATCAACGATCTCCTTGTGATATGATATTATTCCTCAGCAGAGGGTTCTTCATCAGTAGATTCTTCGATAGAATTTTCTGATTTTGCTTCATTCTCCTGCTGTGCAGCTAAAGCGGCAGCTCTACGAGCAGCACGACGCTCAGCTTTAGTCATACCAGCATAAGGATTCGGCTGATTGTTATTATTGTTGTTTTCAGTATGAGAGATTGTCTCATCTTTCAATACAGAGGTCTCAGCATCAACTTTTTCGATAACATTATCATTGGAAACAGGTTTGTCAACACGGATTTCCTCAATAGGTTCTTCCATAGTAATAACCTTTTCATCTTCAGATTCATTCGCAGTCTCCACCACCAAGTTTTCAGTTTCATCAACAGGGGAACTTGGAACCACAACCGAAGCAACAACTACCGGTTCATGAGTTGGCAACTCATCAGTATTTACCATTGAAACAACCTCAGTATTCTTGATACCAATAATTTCATCATAAGGTAGACGATAGTTTTCAATAGTTAACTGAATAGGTTCACTAAACTCTTTCTTATTAGGTTTCTTAGATTGGATCTCTTTTACTTCATAAATAGTAACCTTTTCTTTACCAGTCTGCATAAGAAGCATTCCAATAATATCAATAGGAACTTTAGCAGGCTGTTTCAAAGGACCATGCTCCGGACCAAAGCATCTCTTCATTGCATGCAGAGGTGCAAATTCCGGAATTAGAATGTACTTGGTCATGTCATTTTCACCTCGTATTACATTATAGATCAAATCCTGGACCTTATAATTAAGATCCAGGATATTGAATTCTTAATATTTAGTCTTTGACAGAATTGATAAATTTTTCAAGTTTATCACGACCAGCATAACAAACATCTAACAGTTTGTTACAATAAACCATTGCTTCAGCACGAGAAATACCTTTTAATCCATCTTTTTCAGAATCCCAAGGTAATTTCTTAATTTTACCGCTCTTATAATCCATAGCAACTTTCTTAGCATAGGTAGGATCATCACAAGCTTTATATACATCACTGATACCTTTATACCCACTAACGAACATCATAATGAATAGAACGATATCGGCAATAGCGCCTACAACATTAGCAGGAATAAGAAAAATAGCAATACTAGGAGCAAGTGTTCTAACACTAGTTACTACTAATACTGAAACAAGATCATCATCTTCGATATTATTAACTTCATCTTTGAAATTTTCAATGATTTTGATGGCATCATTATATTTCTTCAAAGCTTCTTTAGGATCATTCTTCTTAAGTTTCTTTGCTTCTTGCATTAAACTTTTAGCATCTTTAAGTTCTTTGCTATGTTTAGCTTTCACACTTTTTATATATGCAGAACCAAATGTTTCATTCATGCAAGCACATTCATTAAAAGTATTAATAAAATCGCTATCACATCCATCAGCGATTAAACGTAAATCCATAATATCCATCATAATTTCTCCTTTTATTAGAAATTATCAAATTCGTCTTCAGTATCGCAAGATAGATCAAGACCTTCATTACTCATAAAGCGAGGCTGATGCTTTACATTATCACGAATAGCCTTATTCGGATGACCGATAGCTTCATCATCATACCATGCACCACAAGCTTCGGTAATGGCAATATCAATGCTATCTTCATCTTCGATATCATCATCTAACATTTCATCAATTTCTTCATCATCAATGCCGTTACCGATAATCTTATCAAGAGCAGCATCAACTTTAGACATTACTTCATTAGGAACAGAATCCACATCAACGATATCATCCATATCGTCATCCATCTCATTCAGGATGTCATCTTCACCAAGAACAGATTCAAGAATAAACTGATCTTCACGAGCAGCTCTTTTTGCGCTATTAAAAGCATTATTTACGCCTTGTAGCATTATTCATATACCACCTTTCTATAGTAGTCGTATTATATGTTTGTTCAAAATATTACTTTTGAAGGTCTTGGATATACTTTTTATAGGCACCTAATAAAATAGGAATTAAAAAATAATTTTCACAAGTCTTTTTATCTTCAATTTCAAGATTTTCCCAATCAATTTCTTGGTTATTATACCAAGCAATGATAGCATTTCTTAAATGAGGATTAAAGTCAGTTTTGACTTCCTGACCATTGATATATTCACAACCACTGCATTCACAGTTTATTTTATTATCAAACCATTCTGTATCGTATAGTTTATTATCAGCAAGTCTTTGCATAAATTCATCATCCCATACAGGACATGTGGTACACATAAGGTTACAATCACAAGTTGTTCCGTAATATTCGAAATAAATGAGATTGTCACCTTTCCATTTACCGACACGAGGATCCATACTATAAGATTGAGGATATTTATATTCATCTAACTTATGTTTATGATCTTGTGTTAATAGTCGATATAAAATAGATCTCCGATATTTATGATCATCCAGATAGATATCAGGACAAGACATATAAATCGGTTGAATTTTCATTTTATAGTTATTAATTGCATAGAAGATCATAGGATCATAAATTATAATACCTTCATCAAACATCATTTTCCAAAGAGTGATATCTAAGAAGGAATATGTAGTATCTGTTTTCTCATCATAAATTCCATCATAGATAAATGCGGAGCGTCTACGATCATAGAACAACATACGATACATATCAGCAAGAGCTACATAGTTTTTAATATGATCTTCAATCTTGAAATAAGATTCTTTCTTAATTACAAGATTCTTATCAGCACCCAATGCTGATACTGTCATAATATAATTTTCTTTAACCTGTTTCTTCAGTTCTTTGATTTTATTCGGATCTCTACTGAATAAACGGAAAGAAATTTCAACGAAAGGATTGCTCCTTACAGTAGTAATTACTACATTATCAACAATATACAAAGCTGGTACTTGAGATCCATTGATTGTAAATAGATCGCCTTCTTTAGGGACGATCGTATTTGGAAAAATAATACCTTGACTTTGCAAATTTTCTTCATGTCCTAATTCTTCATCAAATTCAGATTGTGTAACGAGATTATCAATACCAGACATAGGAAGGTTTTCAATCTCGTTAAACAACAGATTGGAATCAGGACCAATATAATTTTCAATATTTCTAAATCCACCGATAGTTGTGGATAAATCTGCATCTATCGAGAAGTAGTCTACAAATAATTGTGGAGTTTGAATGACAGTAGCAACATTAGATAATTCATTTGCAATATAATTCTCAGATTGCCGATGAATAATATCCTGTTGGCTAATAATTTTCATAGACTATTTCACCTCCTATATCAAATTATTTTTTAGTAGTAAAATACATATTTATATAGTAATGTTTTCGATTTATGAAAATAAAGAGTTAGGCGGTGTGATATAATGAGTGTAGCGGGATTACGATATCTTAATGAAACATTTGGAATTCTTAATGGAAGTTGTAATCCGGATTTATTAAAATATTATCAACTTCGAGAATTATCATGAAACCAAATTCAAAAACATTATATTATTTCCGTAAATTTATGGATGCATATATGAACGGTAAAGATAAAGTTCCTCTGTTAAATAAAATTGTACAAGCTAATCGTGCATAAAAAAAAAGAAACTCCTGGGCATTCACCCAGGAGTTCTTCATTTTAAATCAAAGTACATGTTTCCACTTTGATATCATTTTTAGCATGACCGAAATCTTCTGCAATTGTATTATAATGTACATATACATTCACAAGATTCATTCGATCATTTAATTCTTTTATCAACTTTTCATATTTACTTACTTTTACTTCACTATCAGACCATATGTGAAGTTCTACATCCAGTAGTCCAAATTGTTTTACGACATGTTGTATTGTATGTTTGTATTCTGATCCACAGTTTGCTAACCATAATCGATTTTGTTCAGTATCATTTCGATGTTCATATCCTCCACAATGAAAATATGCACCTAAGATACTGAATGCACCTTCTGCGACATTAATGATCGCTGGTTTTGGATTTAGTAGATCAATATTACATGGTATACAATACATCTTAGTATCGTTAGGATCAGGTTTACCAGATGCTCGATACTGAATATATCGCTTTCCAGTCTTTTGTGCCTTTGATATATCACGTAAGATCAGATAGTCAGAATAGATACTTACAAAACCGATTGTATAACTATTCAATATATCACAATAATTTTCATTGAATGCAAGTCGACTGATATTATTGATCTTCAGAAAATCATATAAACTCAATTGAATTTTATAATCTCTAAGATCATGAGGGTTTAAATTTACACCAAGTCGATTATTGATATATTTCAGTTTTGTTCGATTAATATTGGTATCCAAATTTACCATTTCATAGTTTCGTTTCGTACGAGCTACAAAACGTTTTTCGGACTTTGGATTAATTGTTTTATTATACAGACTCAATTCCATTAATGTATCAGAATCTGTACAACCAGCCATTTCAAGATCTTTTGTTTTTATAAATCCTTGCGCGCCTCATGACATACGAAAGCATTTATAAAAAATTGGTTCACCTTCATCTGGATTAATTTTGATACTCATGGAGCCTCCGCCTTCTTTATAACCTCCACAGTACCAACATTCACACATAGCTTGTGTGCCATCTCCAGATTCACTATATTTTGGTAATGATCTTAGAAAGTCTTTTGTTCGTTCTAACATCAAAACTTACCCCTTTACATTGCTTGATGATTATGAAAACAAATCCAAAGCAGGATGATCAATATAACTTTGTCCGACTTTTGGAACTTTAATAATATCAGTTTGTGTTCTATAACTGTCATTACCAGTAGGAATTGAATGAGCAATTACCGCCAATGACTGAATTTCTTCATTACGTCTATAATCAGGATTATCAAAATCATTCGCAAGAGCAAGATAGAGTCCCACAGATGCAACAACAAAATCTCTGGCTTTTTCATAATCATATCCGTTATCAGTAGCCACTTCATTCATGACTAATTGCTGAACTTGATGCAGTTTTTCCAAACTACTTTCATCGACTTTCTTAAAGAAGCTCATTGTGTTACCTCCAATTAGTAATAGTGTATTTTAATCTATTTTCTATTTCGTATTTATAGTATATATTTTAAGATTCTATCCCTGGAACAGACATATAATATGACAAGGTGATACAAAAACACCGCCAGATTTATTATAAAGGGGTGTAAATGAATATGAACGAGAAAATGATGTCCACCCTCGTAAATGGGTTGGACGATTCTGTTACCCGAGCTGCTAAAGAACGTATTACACAAAGTATCGCTTCTGTATCAAAATCTCTTAACGATGCGAAAGTAAATAATGCAAATACCAGTCTTCTTGGTAATGGAAATCGTGATAAAGGTAAAGGTACAAAACTTCCTGATATTACCACTGATGCTCAAATCTATACAAATATTTCAGATATGATTAATGGCTCTGCGAATAATGATGTAGCCGGTTTCGGTACATTGATGGATTCGTTGGTCATGAAAAATAAGAAGTATTATTCCATTATTAAAGATTATGAGATCATGCCAATTTTGATTCCCCAGATCAATCGTGTTCTGATGTTTCTGGTGAATGAATGTTTATCTCCTGATATTCAGAATGATTCCACTTTTTTAATTAAGTATACTGGTTCTACTAATGTTAATGCAATTCAGAATGATATCGATCAGATTAAGAAAGAAATGAAACTGGATAATCTGCTTCGAAATGTTTATATGAATCGATATAAGCTTGGTCATGAATATATGCTGGTTATTGATTATAACCAGACATTCCAGCATATGCTTGATATGATCGAGCGTAAGAATATGAATGAAGCAACTGCTAAAATGTCTGATATGGATTTCTTAGAGAATTCCTATGAAGAACTAACCAGTACAATTAATGAATGTTCTGTTAATATGAATATTAACTATACAACAAAGAATGAGGGTGTTACCAGTACTGGTACTGTTCTTCGAAATAAACAAGACGATAATGACGGTGTTGTTATTAAGGAATCTTCAATAAAGCTATCTTTTGAAGATATGAATATTGTAATTGAACGTTCTCCTATTGCTCATTTGGTACAAGAAGCTCATGGTGAATTGTTATCAGAAGCTTATTCACAGTTTAAACTATCCAATGTTATGAAACAAGCTTCTGTCGGTTCATTAAATGAAGCAGTTTTGGATACTTCGAAATTAACCAGTATTGTGAATAGCATGAAGAGTAAGAAACTTCGTCGCTGTATGATTGAACGTATCGATCCTGCAAAAGTTTTCTGTCTGAAAATTGGTGGTCGTGTAATAGGTTATTTTGTTGTAGAAGATATTTCTGCTGATGCAGCATCCAATACAATAAATTTTGCACAAGCGCTAAAAGATCAACTGTTAAAATCTCGCGCTACGAATCTTCAACAAACAACGAAAACTGCTGAAGAAATTGTCTCTAAATCATTAGCTGAGAAAATTATTAATACATTTGATCCAAATATTGGTATTAATCGTATTGAGGATATTGATCTTCTTCATGATTATGTATTAAACAATGAGATTTATAAAGGTAATAAGAGAATTACCTTCTATTATGAAGATGAGATTTTTGATATGTCTCGTGCTGATGATTCTATTCTTACTAATGCTGTGTTCTTTACAAAGCTGTATGCGACATTGTTAATGAATAATATTATGACCAAAGTATTACGTGGTCGTGGTAGACAAATTCATACGGTTCATATGGGTGCATCTCCTAATATTCAGAGATATATTCAAAATGCTATGGCATCTTTGACTATGCCTGAAAATAACCTTGGTACACTTCATGGATCGTTTGAGCAGATCCTAAACCCGTTTAATGCTTCTTCTGATATTATTATTCCAACAGATGAATCAACAGAAAAATACATTGAGACAGATTATATTCCTGGTCAAGATGTTGATATGAATGATGACTTTTTACGTACACTGTTAAATGCCATCATTTCTTCGTTTGGATTAGATTCTGCTGTTATTGATGCTACCAATGGCAACTTACAATTTGCTCGTACACTTTCTATGGAATCGTTACAGATTTGTAACTCTATTAAAAATGAACAACAAGATCTTCACGATGCTTGGGAAGCAATGTGTTTACGTGTTCTTTCTATTTGTGGTAGTGATCAGACACGTGAAGCTATTACTCAGGGATTGGTAGAAGTAAACTTCTTTACGCCTAAATCTCTGGTTATGCAGAATACGATTGACGATCTGAATAATGCAAAATCGTATGCTGAAAATATTGCTGATATTATTCCTGACTTCAATGTTGAGAATGCAGAATCGAAACGCAATAAATTTATCTATTCTCGTATCAAATCGATGGTTAACCTTGACTGGACAGCTATTGATAATGATATTAAAGAATGTGCTATTGATTCTGTTGGCGATGAAATTGAGTCAAAAATGCAGCAAATTATTCAGGAATATAAGGACAATATCGTTGAACAACGTTATGGTGATGAGAACGGTGATGGTATTGTAACTGAAGAAGATTCTGAATTAACAGATGAAGAAAAAGAATTTCTCTCTACTGAAAATGATGAAGATGAGGAAGATCTGGAATTCTAAATAATAAGAACACGAGGATCTATGGTTGTAGATCCTCGTGTTTTATATTGAAAGGAGATTCATATGAATTCCCCACATGTACCAACTAGCAGCTTTTTTATGAATAAGATAAATCGTTTACGTGATGTGCTAGTACCTATTGAATCATTTGTTGATATGCTGAATTATATGGAAGGTACTAATATTGGAATGGAATTTCATACATCAAATGGAAAAACACCAAATTTATGGATTTGTCCATATCCTTATCAAGTACCTGCTAAAAATTATATAAAAATGCAAGGAAATTCTATAGAAGATCTATTGAATTTTCAACGAGCACAATATACGATCATTAATGATCGTATTGGATATTTGAAAGATAATGCAATTACAGAAGAAGAAATGGATCGTTTAGATAACAATCCAGATATTGGTGTAATTGTTCATATGGTAAATGGTCGCATTATACCCTTTACGTATTCCTGTACATCAGATCTTCAGATTCTGAATATCAAGAATACGTTTCCTGATTTAGTAAATTCAATAAAGGAAGATACATTTGAAGATTTATCTAAGACAATGGGGTATATAAAACAATTTACAAATGATGATAAATATAGAATGATATATTGTTTTAATTATATCAAAGAAGATCCATTTAATACGAAAGGGATTCCAATAATGTCTGGTAATAATACCAGTGCAATGGAACTGGATATTAATTTAGATATTGCATCATTTATAATTGATCAATATAAAAAACATGAAAAAGTAATTTGTGTAGCATAAAAGGAGGTGGGAATATCCCACCTCCTCTTTTGTTTACTCAGTTGTAGTATTGCTATCAGAAGGAGTCTCAGGTGCGGGATCCACAACAGGAGCATCCTCACCAGGCTTGGTGCCTTCAACAGGATCACCGAGATTATCAATTTCCTCAACACGCTTACCGTTCATATACAGAACAGGATAGTTTGTCTGCCAATTGAACTTAGTATCCTTGGCACCAGCATAGATATAAACCAGCTTATTCAGAGACAGTTCAGTCTTGGTATTAGCAACATCGATGGTAATACCATTAAAGGAAGTCGTCTGAGTACCATAAGGCTGAATGACGATCATACCAGGCCACTCGGGATCGGGATTATCAGACAACTTATATTCATTACCCTTAATATTGACCTTAACGTTCTGAGGAGCACCCTTAGGACCGATGCGGATAGAACCAATGTAGTTGTTATTGATAGTAATCGTAGCATCATCAGCAGCTCCATAAACGTTCACTTCATTGTGAGAGCAGCATCCCCAAACAAAGTAGTTATTGGAGATATAGGAACCATTAGCCAGCTTACCATTCAGTTCAAAGAAGTTGTACAGCTTCTCACCACACTTACCGAAGAAGCAACCCTCAACGATCAGCTTGGTATCACAAGACAGAGTAACACCCATAGTCTTAGCAGCAGCTTCCAGACCATAGAACCGGCAATTCTTGAAAGTCACAGACTTAGCAGCCTGAATCTTAATGAAAGCATCTTTGGTGAAATCAACACCATTAAAGACAACGTCCTTTTCAGGGGCGTTAATCGTGACAGCCTTAGTAAATACGGTACTCATAATTACGCCACCTCCTGATAGAAGTTCTGGGGAACATTGGCATTCTTGCCAGAAACAGTCAGAGTCTTGTCAACAGTCAGCTCTTCTGCGATCTCTGCTTCAGGGAGAACGATCGTTACAGGAGCATCGCCCTCTGCAGTCGCTTCTGCAACCGCCTCAGCAATGGTCTTCTCCGCAGGGTTAACGGTAATAGTCTTAGAACCATCAGGAGCGGTGAAAGAACCGGACAGAGACTTGATTCTAGCAACAGGAATACGAGCTTCAAACTCTTCATCCTCTTCCGTATACTTTACGGAGATTGCCTTCACATCCAGCATCTTGGAAGCATCAAACAAATTGGCAATACCATCCGTGATAAAACCGTTACAAGGAACGCTATCATAGATGCGACCATTCGGGTTGACTACTTCACGACGTTTCAGTTCAATACCAGTTAACTCAGCACCAGAAATTTTCATGTCTTCATAAGGACCAGCAACAATGATTTCATCGATCATCGATCCTACTTCCAGATAGTATTCAGCACCATTACCAACCAGGGTAGCAGCTACAGAAATTTTACTCTTAAAACTATCCATATACGAAAACCACCTTTCTGTAAATTGTTTAGATCTACACAGACCATTATAATAATGTCAAAATAGAAAAAATAAACGGGGTAGGAATTTCCTACCCCGTATTTAAATAATAACAATTGTCTTCATCGGTTTCTGCGAATCTAATTTAGTATCATCAATATCTGGTATTTGAGATTTTGTATCAATCAACTCAACTGCTTGATCAATTCCAGAATATATATGGTGTTGATCATATAATTTTGATTGTTTTGGAGGACGCCCGATCCTCTTACCATTCTTAGATAGTTTTGGTGGAGTAGGATCTTGTCTTTTGATCAGTTTAGTTGGCATATCTGTTCTATCAAATATTGATGTTGTAGACATATTAAACCGTTCTCTGAATTCTTGTTGTCTTTTATAAAGCATTGCTCTCTGCAGTGCTTCCTCTTCCTCTTTACTCAATTCCGGTTTCTCTTCTTTTTCCTTCCGATGACGCTCTCGTAATGCTCTCTTTATCCGGGTTATTTAATACATATTGATTATAATAACCGATCCCTTGTTCCAATCTCTCATTATCGAAATGGATACCCTCAAAGAATTCTTTATCTAGTATTAAATCATCTAATCTCTCTGGTAGTAAATCACCATAACGCTGATTAAGTTCATTAATACGTCTATAAAAAGTTCTATTTGACATACCATATGTTTCATGACAAAATCGATATAAGTCAGTGGTAGAGTATTCACGCTTTTTCCACATGACAAAGATTTGCCAAAAATCAAATGGCATAGGAATCTTTGGTCTACCAATTGTAACAATACGTTTTCTACGTGCAGCATCAATACCTTCACGCTGTCGAGAAATTGTATTTTCACGTTCATTCTGTGCAACAAATGATAATACTTGAAGCATCATATCAGTGATAAATTTTGAAATTAAATCTTCTGGATCTCCAGTGGTATTTAACAAAGGCATATCAATTACATAAATACCACAACCAAGATCTTGTGTAATCATTCTCCATTGATCAATAATCTCTTGATAATTACGTCCAAGTCG
>OBLI01003965.1_pt1 | contig 10917 bp, 10 predicted proteins | sample 1519701 | NCBI WGS metagenome assembly OBLI01 (sample SAMEA3663005, study PRJEB22513) | pig gut metagenome | biome: pig gut; feature: pig-associated habitat; material: faeces | place: France | collected 2012 | reverse complement strand
AAAGATAATACCTGATTATCCTTTGTAAAGTCCTGACATAAGAGTTTGCCAACATTCTTAAGGGATACAAAGGGAATATCAGGGATACCCAATTAGGGAATGGAACACTATGAATATAGGGGAGAATGTGTTACAATTAAGAAAAATCTTTAGAAGTGAGATGCTATGGAAAAATTAGATGTTTGTATGGTGAAAAAAATCTTTACAATTCCCTATTTGGATAAAATGCTCGGCAGGCATAGCGTTCCGGAGACATTTTTAACGTGTGTAAAAAGATATGTTAGAAACGAGAATGCAACGGTTGGGGAAGCAATAAGCGAGATATATCATCGAATGGATCGTGAATATAGAAATGAATATTTTTATAAAAATACTATTTTCAATCAGTTATTGTTACAAAAACATGATCTGTACCATACAGCAGCATTGACAGAGTTGCCTATAGGAGATTCGAAAGCGGATTTTATTATGATTAATGGACGAGGTGTGGTCTATGAGATTAAAACGGATTTAGATAACTTGTCTCGTTTGGAAAATCAAACTCATGATTATTATAAGGTGTTTAGCTATGTATATGTTGTAGTTGGAAAGAAACAATTGCCACATGTGAAAGAGTTTTTAAAGGATCAAAAAGTGGGCATATATGAATTGACCGGAAGTGGGCGGTTGATATGCCGTAGAAAGGCAAAGTATAACAGGGATGATTTATCCTATTCTGTAATGTTTCAGGTCTTAAGAAAATCAGAATTTGAGTCAATCCTATTAAAACATTTTCATAAGCTTCCGGAGGTCAATAGTTTTCAATATTATAGAGAATGTTTAAAATGGTTGGAGAAAATCAATATCATAACGCTGCAGAAAGATGTAATGGAATGTCTTAAGACGAGAACTTTGATGTCTGTTGAAAACAAATTCGAAGAGCAAGTGCCATATGAACTACGGTTTTATGCGTATTTTTCAAAAAAAATGAATTCTGATTTTCAGAAAATCGATGCGCTATGTAATGTAAGAATGGAGGGGTGAAAATGTATTTGCCATATCTTAGGGGAAGACAGAATGAATTGCTATGTTTGAGAGAACTGTTGGATGCAGGTAAACTCAGTCAAAAAGTGATTCCGATTATTGAACCTGTAAAGTTTAGTAGTACTCTTTTTTCGACATTGGCCAAATTTATTGAAATGAATCACCCGGTAATTGTGGTTAGAAATCCAAAGGTTGGTTCATTTCGCGATGAATTGGTGGAAATGAAAAATAAAATTGATGAGGAAGCGGATGAAAAGAAAAAAGAAAAGTTAAAGCTAATTGTAGATGGATATCAAAAGGTATGGAATGATGAACATCTTCAAAGGGCATATTTAGTTGATGATAATGTCATTAAAAAAATTGAAAACAATAAAATAAATGCTCATGATACTGTAATGATTAATCTTGATCGGGAAAATTATCATTATTATGAAGAATATGGAGAAGAAATATTTGGAAAGTATACAGTGGTTCCGAAGGGAGGAGATTTTGAGGATATTGTAGAGGATGATATCATTGTTTTGGATGACAGTTATCGTAAAGCAAAGCGCAATATTGATTATACCGAGAAACCGGATGAGACGTTTAGCAGAAATCATCTTGTTTACAAGAAAAGAGGTTTTGCAGGTTTCTCTGATTTTTCTATTGTAGGAAAGGATTTTGAGGAATCTGGTTTTGCTCCTGTGGCGATTGCAATTCATATTATGTACTTTGGACCAAGGGAGGAAGTAAGGATACACCATTTTGTATCAGAGACGCATGAACGATATTCCGATCCAGCCAGAAAATTTGAAGAGGCAATGAATCGGCTGACAAAGTGGGAAAAATTTTCTGATATTCCGAAAACAATAGGATTAAACCAATTAATTGAATGTTATGATATGGGCAAATTTCCAGGATTAGGTGTGATTAAAAAATATTCATTGATGCATCACATACAAATGATGGGGGATTATTTAGAGGCTAAATAAATGATTTGTTGTAAAGAGTGTTATAAAGATTCCGAAATACGAGCGGCAATCGAGATGGTTGGACATAGAGGGGATTGTCCAATTTGTGGGGCCCAAAATACATGGTTATATGATTCTGAAAGTGATGCGGACAAAACAAATGTTGGTGAATTGCTGGATTCGATTTTGGAATTATATGTTCCGGATTCGGAGTTGCCAATTACATATCCAGAAGAAGAAAAAAGAACGATTGAAGAACAACTGTTAAAAGATTGGAATATTTTTGTTGGACCATCTGATTCTGTAAAGCAGATTGTGACGGGATATGTGGAAGATTCTCTTGGATTGGATTCGAAAATTATAGGGGAGAAAGTGGGCATTCCTCAATTATTTGATGAAACATATTTGAGAGATTATTCTATTATGGGGACACATAGCTGGAGTGATTTCAAGAAATATATGAGAAATGAAAATCGATTTCATGGAAAATATATCAATTTGTCAATTTTAGAGCTAATCTTAAGAGAAACAGAAACAAGAATTCCAAAAGGAACACAGTTATTTCGAGCAAGAGTATCAAACGAAAATGGATATCCAAAAGAAAAAATGTGGGCTCCGCCGGATGATGAGGCTTCTCCGGGACGTGCAAATTCTAAGGGACAAAGTTGTTTATATTTGAGCAGTCATAAAAAAACGACGGTAAAAGAAATACGTGCGCGTGCGTTTGACTATGTTACGATTGCGACATTTCAATTGAAGCGTGACATAAAGGTTTTGGATCTGAGTTCTATTGGGCATGACTCACCGTTTTATACGGACAGTGATAAAGTGAAATATTTGCTGAATGAAGCTACTTTACGTCAAATCCAAAATGATCTTGCAAAACCGATGAGCAGATTAGACAGTGATCTTGATTATTTGCCGACGCAGTACATCAGTGATTTTGCAAAATACTTGGGGTATGATGGAGTTAAATATTTTAGCACATTTGATAAGAACTCTTATAATGTAGCATTATTTGATTCTTCGGCTTGCAATTGTGTCGATATTAGAAACTTTTTGATTGGAAATTTGGATTATAAAATGTCGGAAGTATAGAAGAACCTGCATGTTACAATTAGACATTCGGAAAGGCATAAGGCAATATCAAGTGACTGTGTATGTGCTGTGAAGAGGAATCCGCTATAAAATGGACAACATTTTGTGGCGGATTTCTTTATAATAAAGGCAAGGACAAAATATACGGGGAAGGTGAGTGAGAATGATAGATTTATGGCAGGTATTATTAGAACAAATTATGGGTTAAGAATTGTACCAAAACCAGAAGCTAAGGAATTCTTGAAGAGTCTTTACGGAGTTGGCGGCCTGATTCTTGTTGCAATGATGTGGGTGGCGTATGTGGTGACAAAAGCGTACAAGGATGCAGAGGATACTTTTGAGAAGGCAATACATTTCTGCGATGAGAATAATCTGCAGACATCGGAACTGTGGACGATCCAGATTCGCAAATGAGAAAAGGGCAAAAGGAGCATCGGATTATCAAGCAGTACAAATCGGAATCTTTGGATTGGGAAATTTTTCAGGCAGAGAGCAGGAGGAGATGCTTGAAGTCTGTGATATGCTTGAGAAGCATTTGCCGAAAGCCTGTCCGACGATGGAGGAATTGGTGTAGGCATATGGCGACGTGATGGTTCCGGTGGGGGCGGGAAGCGAAGATGATGAAAAGTGATACAAGTGATAGAAATTATATTTGGACATTCGGCAAAGTTAGACAAAAATGGTGAAAAACAGAAAGCTGAATTGAAAAAGTAAAAAAGCTTCTTTATTATTGATTCGCAATATGATAGAATAAAAACAAAAAAAATACATAATCTAAGAATGGTAATAAGCGTATGATAAAAGAGTTATTTCCTGGCTTAGATGAAAACGAACTTTTAGAATTATGGCCTACATATAAAGTGGATGAGAAGAAAGTTGAAAAATTAACCACAACGAATATTTCGCATGCTAATATAGCATTGAACAGCATATTGGACGATTTGGAAAAGGTTCAACTGGAGAAATTGTTTTTTGCAGACAATGGATGGTACAAGATTATCAATCAGGATGGAATGGTACAACTTAAGTTGGCAGCTATGTCATTAGGACTATCAAATAATGTGTTTACATTTGATTCTACAGAAGAACAACATATGTTAGAGGTTGTAGGAGCTTTAAGCAGAGAACAACAGGCCTTAAATATGCGATGTTACATGAAACAAAAAGTTGTAACCTATTCTACTTTAAAAAAGTATCTGACAAAGATAAGAAAACAGGAAGATATGTCGATAACTCTTTATAGAGGAGTTCGCCATGATGGAGAAGTGAAGGAATATGTGTTTTCGGGGCTTGAATGCTGGTCGACTTCTCCACGAATTGCTGAGAGATTTGCAAAAAATGGTGGATATGTTATAAGTAAAGCGTATCCCATTAGTAGAATTTTCGCGGGATTCAGAAGTACGTTTAAGAATAAGCCGAATAATCTGTATAGGCATAATGGCTTTTATGTTAGGCGAGAACATGAAATGATTGTAGAAAATATAGAACAGAGCATTCAGCTTGATAATAATTTCTATAGACCCGTTTATGATGAATTTTATTAAATTAGAGAGGTGGTAATTATGGCAATTAAGTATGCAGACACAATTATTAATGAAATTAAGGAAAGAGGACCGATTATTACTTCTGAGACAAGCGTAAATGGAGAAGAATTTGAAAAATGGCTCTACGGGGAAGATATTGCAGAGTATTGTTTTGTTACAAAAGAAAGAATGATCAGTCCAATCACAACAGAAAATGAATATGTAGAATTTTATGGAGATGCAGCTTGATGAGTGATAATAAAAGTGTATTAAGATTTGAAAAATATATAGTAGATAAAGTTTATTACAAAACGAATGAAAATTGTATGAAAGAAGCAGAAGAGATTGATCTTCCATTCGATTTTGAAACGAAAACGGAGTATGAAAATAACCAAATGGTTATTGAATTAGGTGCGACGATTTTTCAAAATGCAGAAGAAAATAATTATCCATTTGAAATGGAGGTCGTTTTAAAGGGATATTTCAGAGTAAAAGGAATTCAGAATGATATAAAATTATTCGAAAAAAATGCAATTGCAATTATGTTCCCATATTTACGTGCGATAGTATCCACATACACTGTCAATGCCAATGTTGCACCAGTTTTGCTTCCGGCAATGAACATTAATGAATATTTCAGAAGAAAATATGAAAAAAATGGACAATAGGATTTGTCTTAATATGAAGTGTTGTAAATCCGCTACAGAATGTTGACATTGTGTAGCGGATTTTGCAATACAGGGGGGATTTGACATGGAGGAAACGAAAAATTTATGTATCTACACCAACAAAGATGATACACAGGCACATTTCAAGAATCAGGAGCACATCATTCCGGCATGTATCGGTGGGATGAAGAAGCTTCCGAAGGGGTATGTCTCGGATGAAGTGAACACATTATTTTCGGGATTGGAATTGAAACTGGCAAGAAATTCGCCGATTACGCTTGTGCGTATGTTTGTCGGGCCGGGAAAACGCGGAAGCCATAATCCGAAGCGAAGGGGCGGAGCCAGCAAGATCGTATCGGTGATGCAGTCCGATGAAACCGGTGAGTATAGCCTTGGGTATATGCGTGTGGGAGTTCCGATTACCATTGATCAGATTCATATGGTATATTTGGAAGGTGGAAAGCGTCAGACCTCATTTCGTTTTGATACGGAAACTGTGGATGAGGATCATTTTCAAGAACGTGTCGCAGAGTGGATACACGAATTGGCAGAATTTGATGGTCAGGCAACGATACTGCAGAAGAAAGAAATGCTTGAAAATGAGGTTATATTGGGCAAAGAAAGCGGTCGATGGTATCTGGCTACGTCTACAGACAAAGAAGAAGTGTTAAAAGAGGAATTGATGAAGGATCTACGATTGTTAGGCGCTGCGAATGAGAAGGGACTGTTGAATACGTCGAATGCAGATGCGCAGGAAAATGAGTCCTCTGGTATAGTGGACATGCAAATGCCTCATAAAGGAAGGAACCATGTTACATCCGATATACGGCAGGAAATCGATTTATATGCATATTATCGCGTGGTTGCAAAGATCGCCTTCAACTGTCTTGCGGAAGTCAGAGGCAGGGAATATGTCATGCAACAGAAATTTGATCCTATTCGGGAAGCGATCCTTACCGGAAAAGATATTGAACAGATGGTAATGATGCCGGGGAAGGAAAATTCACATGCGGATGTATTAAATAAATTAGAAAATGCAAAAGGCTTTGGAGTGTGGAGGCATATGATATGCATCACACGGATTCCGAATGGTTTGGTCGCGGAAGTGATGCTGTATGGAGACGCAACCCCAATGTTTGTAGTGTTATCGAAGGAGGATTGTCGCGACTTCGGTGAAATGGATGGATATGTATGTGATTGGGAGAATCGGAGAGAGATGCGGTTCCTTGATTATCTTAGGGAGATCACACGCGAAGATCGCGAACCGTATGAGGGGGATGAAGTGGAAGAATAACCAATGCAATGTGAAAAAAGTAGTGGGAATCGGCGATAAATGACGAAACGCGTCGAAAAACAGAAAGAATGTGGATATATCGGTGTATGTATGATATAATGAAGCCTGCTGAAGCAGGCGTATGTCATCATGCTAGCACCTAGTGACATAATATAATTACTTAGTTTGAGAAGAAAAGCAGGTATAAATTGTGCTGGATTGAAGGAGATTTACGAGTGGCACGAAATAAGAAGTTGGGTAAAGTTGTAAAAGGGTTAGTTTGCGTGGCGGGAGTTACATTTGCTGGAATGTACCTTGTGGCAAGAAAGAAAAAATCTGATTATACATATAAGGATGAACCGGCGGAACAGAATCCGTTTGCCGGCAAGAAGGTTGTTTTCGTACAAGATGATAATGATGATGAGAATGCGGACGGAGTGCGAGGACATCTGGAAGCTGTAAGTGTTTCCGTACAACAGCAGTCTCTTTATAGTAAATATGGCAAGCGAATGTTGGATGTGGTACTTTCGTTTGGTGGATTAGTTGCTTTATCTCCTGTATATGCAGCGATTGCGCTCGCAATCAAAATCGAAGATCCGGGACCGGTTCTGTTTACGCAGAAGAGAGTCGGACAGAATAAACAATATTTTAAATTACATAAGTTTAGAAGCATGAAGGTATCTACTCCGCATGATGTGCCGACGCATCAGCTGGAGAATCCGGAACAGTACATAACAAAGGTGGGAAAATTTATCCGTGCGCATAGCTTGGATGAGCTTCCGCAGATCTGGGATATCTTTGTAGGAAATATGAGTGTCATTGGTCCGAGACCGGGCTTGTGGAATCAGAATCTGCTTACCGCAGAGAGGGATAAATATGGTGCGAATGATGTGAAGCCGGGATTGACCGGATGGGCGCAGATTAACGGAAGAGATGAATTGGAGATTCCGGTGAAAGCAAAACTGGACGGTGAGTATGTGCAGAAACAATCACTTTTGTTTGACGTGAAATGTTTTTTGGGAACGATATCCAAGGTGTCACATGATGACAGCGTGGTAGAAGGTGGAACAGGAGAGATGAAGAAGAAACCCTATCATTATACGGATGGAAAATCAGATGAAGAATTGATTGGAAATATTGGCTTCGGAGAACCGGTCGAAGTGGATCCAGAGGCGAAGAAAAAGGTGCTGATCACAGGTGCAGGCTCCTATATCGGACAGTCTTTTATCCAATATGCGAAGAAGCACTATCCAGACAGTTTTGAGATTGAAGAATTGGACATGACGGACGCTGCATGGCGGGATAAAGATTTTTCAGAGTATGACGTGGTCTATCATGTGGCTGGCATTGCGCATGCGGATGTGGGAAAGGTATCCGAAGAAATAAAAAGTAAGTATTACGAGGTAAATACAGGCTTGGCTGTGGAAGCGGCTGAAAAAGCAAAACGAGAAGGGGTAAAGACGTTTGTCTTTATGTCTTCTATGATTGTTTATGGCGATTCTGCTCCATACGGACAACGAAAAGTAATTGATGAGACGACAGTTCCTGAGCCGGCAAACTTCTACGGTGACAGTAAGCTTCAGGCGGATGTGGCTGTACGAGAATTGGCGGACGATACATATAAAGTCATTGTTTTGCGTCCACCAATGATCTATGGAAAAGACAGCAAGGGAAACTATCGTACATTGGCTAAACTGGCAAAGAAATTACCGGTATTTCCAAATGTGGATAATGAGAGAAGTATGCTTTATATAGAGAATTTGTGTGAGTTTTTATGTCAGATTATGTTGATCAAATCGTATGCCAGAAATTCGGTTGTATTGTTGCCTCAAAATGGAGAGTGGACAAAGACATCGGATATGGTAAAAGTGATTGCACAGGCTAGTGGGAAAAAGATAACAGAGCTAAAATGTCTTGCACCGGCAGTCAAGATGGGGAGTAAGATGCCAGGAAAGATAGGTGGTCTTGTTAATAAGGCATTTGGAAATAATTGTTATGATAAACAAATTTCTTGTTATGACGGTTTGAAATATCAAGTGGCTTCTGCTAAAAAATCAGTTGTAAAAACAGAGGAGTAAAGTATTGAAACCTAAAGCATTGATAGTTGCTTCTGTAGCATCTATGATTCAACAATTTAATATGCACAATATACAATTACTTTTAGATCAGGGGTATATCGTTGATGTCGTTTGTAATTGTAAAGAGGGAAATACTATTTCTGATGAGACAGTGAAAGAAATGGTAAAAGAGTTGGTAGAAAAAGGAGTTTCTGTTACACATGTACCTATTCCACGTAAGATATATGACATAAAAGGAATTTTTAAATCTATAAATCAGATTAGAAAAATGTGCAAGAAGGAAAAGTATACACTTATGCATTGTCAATCGCCAATAGGTTCAGTGGTGGCAAGGGCAGCCGCTATAAAGGCTAGAAAAAATGGAATGAAAGTGATATATACAGCACATGGTTTTCATTTTTATAAGGGCGCTCCTAAGAAGAACTGGATTATATTTTATCCGATTGAAAAAGTATTTTCTTATGTGACAGATGTTTTGATTACAATTAATAAAGAAGACTATAGATTTGCAAAACGAAATATGAATGCCAGAAGAACAGTTTATATTCCGGGAGTTGGTGTTGATATCGAAAAGTTTAGGAACGTTTCTTGTAATCGAGGTTCAAAAAGAAAAGAATTAGGATTAACGGAAAATGATTTTTTGATTTTATCTGTAGGGGAGTTGAATCAAAATAAGAATCATGAAGTAATTATAAAAGCAATCGCGTTATTGAAGAATCCAAAGATACATTATTATATTGCAGGAATTGGTGATAAAGAAGAATATTTAAAGGAATTAGCAAACGAATTAGACGTGCATTTACATTTGCTTGGATATAGAGAGGATATTCCAGAACTTTTGATGAGTGCTGATTTATTTGCATTCCCATCGTATAGAGAGGGGCTTTCGGTTGCATTGATGGAGGCCATGGCGGCAGGTCTTTCTATAGTTTCTAGCAGAATTAGAGGTAATACTGACTTAATTAAACAGGGAAAAAATGGATTTTTGTGTGAACCCAATGATATAATACGCTTTTCTTATGGAATAAGGGTAATGAGTGAAAATCCAAGTATGAGAAGATCGATGGGACAAGCAAATGAAATTATAATTGAAAATTATGGTATGGCAAAAGTTAATAAACAAATATTAGATATATATTTAGATTCTGTTGATGGAATAGTGGAGACCAGCTATGAAAAGTCAAGCATAAATTAGCTGGAAATTTCAAAAATCTTTTTATGGTAAAAATGGGTAACTTTAACAAAGCTCCCGAAAAGCCCTTTTTCAAAATCTACTATTGATTTGATATACAGACCTCTTACTCGAGGTTAAATTCTACATTGTCAGTGAGCATCTTCCAGATGACTCTGACAAGCTTGCCGGCACAGTGCCCAAGTGCATTGTAGTGAGACCGGCCTTCAGCCCTCTTGGCATCATAGTAAGCCTTGAAGGTTGCATTGTTTCTAACAACGTTCCAAGCTGCATTGACAAGAGCGTATCTTAGAACGCGGGAGTCTCGTTTGGACATACGGGTTGTTTTAGCCTGAAAGTTACCAGACTGATAAACAGACGGATCCAAACCGGCAAAAGCAAGCAGCTTATTCGGATTGGAGAAACGGTGAATATCACCTATTTCACCAAGAATCATTCCACCATTGATGTATCCGATACCAGGAATGGTCATGATGACAGAATCGTTGTATTTCATGATTTCCGTCATCTCAGCTTCAATCTTTTCTAATTGGCTATCCAGTAACTCGATTTGTTGGATTGTCTGAGTTATCTGAATAGATATAGCGCTGTCGTTAGCACCGACAGACTTCTGTGCGAGAACTCTTAATTCTTTGGCCTGCTCTTTGGTAAAGTGTCCGTGCGAGTTCACTTTGAGCAGATTCGCTAGATGAGTCACATGCATGGAAGCAATCTCTTTTGGAGAAGGTACTTCTTTTAATAAAGCATAGACAGCGTGCTGATGCAGACCGGATTTAAAGAAGTATTGAATTTCCGGAAACACTTGATCAACATAGGTTGTCAGTTGGATTTTTAAGCGGGTTCTCTGCTTTATGGTTTTCTGCCTAAAGCGTCCTAAAGCCTTAAGATCCATCATATCTAAATCAAAGAAACTGACGAATCTTAGGTTGTCCTGCATCATAAGAGTTTTAGCAATCACATATGTGTCGACCTTATCTGTCTTAGTTTTGCGAACGTTATTCTTTCGCATCTGACAGGTTTTGATGGGGTTCAACACACACACTTGGTAAAGCTCAGTAACAAGGTATCGAACAAGGTTGTCACCGTAGTGTGCCGTCGACTCAAGACCGATG
>OBLI01003960.1_pt1 | contig 10932 bp, 10 predicted proteins | sample 1519701 | NCBI WGS metagenome assembly OBLI01 (sample SAMEA3663005, study PRJEB22513) | pig gut metagenome | biome: pig gut; feature: pig-associated habitat; material: faeces | place: France | collected 2012 | reverse complement strand
ATTTACTCACATATGAAAAAGTTCGTTCGGCTCCTGAGAATACAAGATCTTTTATAGAGTCCGGCAAGAATTGAACTACTACAATTCCTGATAATAGTATTAAAATGAATGTGGTAGCAACCTTATTTATCCTGCTAGTATTGTTCCTTATTTTTAGCCATAGCAGAATTAAAAAGCTTACTAGAAACAGAACGAATCCACCGCGACCTCCTGATATAAGAATTATTATTATTTGTGCGAATATCAGAATAATAGAAAAGAGTCTATAAAATTTATAATTTTCAAAACCGAATTTAAATAATCTTTCATCCCCAAATAATATATTACACCAATTTATAGAGAATGCAAAAGCAACAGAATAGGACAACGCCTGAGAGCCAGCACCACCGCCTATTGACATGTCATTTAAGAGAACATTGGGTATTGAAGTTAGACTCATTAATCCATATGCTGTAATAACAAGCATAACAATAGAGGACCACTTACAAAGATATTCAATCAAGCGAGCCTTGTACATTGTCAACCCACATAACGCACTAGGTAGTGAATAACATAAAAAGGTTTTTATCAACAAGTCACGTTTGCTACCTGAAATAACGTAATAATCAAATAGAATAAACAACAAAATAAGAACAAAACAGAGCTCTTTTGAAGAAGGACTATTAAGAACATTATTTTGGATGTAAAAATATACTATAATTAAATCACACGCAAGAATTGAATATAAGTAACTACTACTAGTCTCTGCTCCAGCATATGATGTCCCCATAAAAACCATAATGCAATAATATAGGATACTAGAGCATAAACATGCTGTGAGCAAACCACCTGTGAAGTTGTTTCTATTTTTAATCATTATGTTCGATATTTTCGCAAGATCTGAACTCTCTGTGATTTCGGCAGAGTATTTCTTCTGCATCGTTAATGGTATTTACACCAAAAATTTGGTTGCTATCTTTAACGAATCTCATTTTAAGTCTTCTTGCTATAGCATTAATAACTCTTTCAACAAACAACAAATTAGATTTTATAAATAATTTAAACTTATTCGAGGTTAGCTTGTAAGCCATGTTTCTCAATGGGTAATGGTATGCTATAAAGTATGCATACATAACTTCGAAGTTCACATTTTTCACCATTTCTGAATGCTGCATATTTCGAAGCGCTTTTACTGCAGATTCACACCAAATGGTTTCACCAGTCCATATTCTTGGAATAAGTTCTTCCCAATCACGTTTTGCAGTATTGGAGAGGAATGGAACATCTTCTATCTTTGCAGCATGGTTCTTCATTTTACCAATGTCTCCTCCATGACGACTACCTGCTCCAGAGATTACAAGAGGGAAACTAATGTGATAGTAGTGATCCGAAACAAGTGAAAGTGCCACACCATTTGCGATATCAGGTGATTGACCAGGAAAATATGTACCACAAATTTGGAATATCTTTTCCAACGTATCTCTTCTGACTATTCCATGGTATGCTAAAGGAAGTCGACCTCTATTAATAAAGCCCAGATTCATTATTTCTTCAAGCACTAACCGTGTAGAGATTTTGGTTACTTTATTTGAAAATTTAGGGATTATTAATCTTCCTGGCACATTACCGCTTACAGTATATACCGCATCAGGCCAATAATAAGATATAGTTTCGGGTAGTACAATCTCGATATCATTATTGTCCATCCATCTGACACAATCTACAATGTATCTTGTAACTCCATCATCATCACCTATGAAGCAAACATATTTGCCATGTGAATTTTTTATGGCTTTATCACAATTCAAGGATATTGGAATCTGATGTGCTATATGGTTATAAACTAAATTCGGATAATTCCTTTCTTCAAGAAATTTAATAATTTCTTCATTATTGGATGTATTATCCTGTAAAACTACTTCGATTAGTTCTGATTTAAAACCATAAATCAGTTCCAAAAGACACTTTAAATAATTATACCTATCCTTAGTAGGTATCACAATGCTTAAAAGAGGTTCATTCATAATGATTATAATATTAAAATCCTTCGCGTGTTCCTGTCTCTATTTCTATTCCAGGTTCCAGTTGAAGGATGTCAGTTTGTTTAATTTTGAAATACTCTGCAAATTCTCTTTGTTTTTCACTTGTGAATATTCTCTGCACATGAGAGGATGTTGGCTTTGCCGGTGCGCCAACCAAGAACAGGTTTGTACCCTGTTCAGAAAAATCTTTTGAAACAAGTGCATTGCGAGACGTTATGCTATAGTCAGGGATAACTGCGCCTTTGCTTACGACAGTACCGTAGTTTATCCAACAACTCTTGCCAATTTTTATTGGAGCTTTATAATTCGCCACAACTCCCGTGTCTATGTTTTTAACAAAATGCATGTTGCAATCCATGATATTGCAGTTGCCTGTAATACGACTCTCGTCTCCAATTTCTATCTTCTCAAGACACTTTACGACAGTACCGCCCCCGATTAGAGTATATGCTCCAATATTCAATATACCATCAGCACTTTGAACATTTACATTTGCGCCACCACTAATAACACAATCTCCATTAAATATTAATTTGCCAACAATTTGAATTTGAGTCGGAAGAAAACTAACAGGCCACAAGTCGAACCATTTATAGCCTATTCGAATCATACCGGTTTTAATTTCCTTCGGTATTTCCAAATTTCCTGATAGATTCCACAAATAAACTTTTCCATAAAGGAATATCGGCAACTTTATTGCTTTTGAAAAAGGTAGCATTTTGAAATTGAAATACAATGTCTTAGTAATATTCAGCCTCTTCAATAGCACTAATAGATGATAAAACTTTCTTAGAATTTTCATTTTTTCAATATTTTATGTTTTACAATACTAATAAGATTAAGTCCCATATTATTCTTCATATACATATAGGAATACCCACATGCAAATGCTAATAACAACACACCACATGAGTACTTAATTAAAACAGCATCTATTTTCCTAACGAAAACTGTCATTAAAGTGATTGCTATAACAAGAGCAAGCAAACGAGTGACTCTACTTGATAACTTTATGCCATAAAAATGCCCAAGTATCACAATCATGAATAAAATATGGATAAGACCTGTTCCTATGTACGATAGACCCAAACCTGTTAATCCTAACTTGGAATATCCCAGAATATAGACACCTATCAATAGTACTCTTTGCCCCAGAACAGACCATATAAATATGCTAGAAGCCTGTTTCGCCAATAGTATCATACCCATGCAGTTTGAAACCACAATTATCACTGTACCTATCATTGCATAGTCAGTATAATTGTTTGTTTCATAAAATTCACTACTATAAAGTATATTTATAAATAATGGTGAGAGGAATACAAACAATACTACAAGAGGAAATATCATCACAAGTCCAGTCTCAGACTGTTTATTCATCTCGTCAGTAAGTTTTTCGTTATCGTTATGAACAGCAGAAATTCTCGGATAATAATCGGTTGACATCGCTGTGATAACTATTCCAAAGTAGCCACTAATAATAGCAGCACCAGCATTATAATAACCAACATCAGCCAAACTACCTGTATTGCTGATAAATGCAGCAACAATCATATCGAAGACCGATCCAATAAAACCAACAAGCATTAAGGCCACACCCATTTTAACCATTGGAGTAGCTTCAGTCCATATTTCATTTACGCTTAACTTCGTTCTGGTATAATCAATTCTCCGTACGTATAAATTTGAGAAGAAAAGAGCAGCAAATGCAGTGATTGCCAAAGAAGGAATGATGCCCCCTCTTCCAAAGAAATAATAGAATGGAATTGCGGCTAATAGTCCTACCAAGGATCCCCATATACTGGCTTTCGCAAGAGCTCTCAACTGACGCATACCCTTCAAGACTGCCAACTGACCTTCGCTAAGGATATTGAGAGCGACTACGATGGATATCCATATAAAAGCTAAGGTATAAGTTTCGTCACCGAAATACCATTTACTTAAATAAGGGGATAGAACGATTGTCACTCCCATTCCAAGAAGAGCTGTAAACCATATTACTTTGTTTGTTAATGATATAATTCTGGAAAAACGAACATTGTCGTTACAGGCGTTTGCTTCGGAAATATCACGAACAGCACTCTGGTTAACTCCAAGACTCGCACCTGTTCTTATCATTTGTATAGCTGAGTTATAGATACCTATAATACCCATACCTTCAGCACCGAGCAACATTGCAACGACCTTATTTAATCCAACCTTTACGATGATATTAAAGATTTGAACAAAGCCGAACAAGAAGGTGGTTTTGAAGATATTTCCGTACGAAGATGTTTTACTTTCACTCATGGAATAATATATTTAGAACAGCCTATCGCTGTAGATCATTCGATTGAAAGAAGGGGTGTTGAAGCACATCGTATAGATGCCTTCATGACTATCCCCTTCTATAGTTACCGTGTCACTAGGAATCACTTGCCATCCGTAATGGGCATAAAATCGCATAACATGGTCTTTGCAGAAAAGCATACCTTTAAGATTATTGTTTTCAAGATACTTGTTCACAAGAGCGATCAGGATACCACCATGGCCTTTGCCTTTAGTCTTAGAGCAAACATTTCCAATACCCATAAAGCGCATCTGATGATCATCTACTTCTGCATTTACTGGACAAAGGTCCATATAAGCCAAATCCTCATTACCATCTTTGAGTATGACATGAAGGTCTTCTTTTGACTGATTATCTGCGATCCATTTAAGTTGGCTCTCTATAGGATGGGGCCATGCTGCATTCTTTATGTCTATTACACGCAACAAATCTTCATGAGAGATGTCGCTATGCTTAATGATTTCTAGTTCCATTTTCTCTTATTTCTCAAACCACCATCCGCAAGGGAGGGCGATAAAATTGTTGTTAAATTCGAGTACACCAGGATGATGCCCTTGCTCACCAAAAGCAGAATAGTAACTGTTTGGAAGGTGCACACCTGATGCATAGAAGCCTTGCTCTCGGAAACGAAGCATGTCTTCTACCTTGTTATCGGAAAGGATGCCATAGACCCAATAGTTGGGTTCAATCTCCTTTCTACTGTTTAACTTATAAAGATCTATTTCCTCGTTCCATTTCTCGGCATTGGCTTTCTGCTTGGCCAGAAGCTCTGGTAGAGCGTCCATCTGAAGACTGCCAATGTAGCTATTCATATCGCTCATTGTACCGCCAAAACCTGGGGTGGAAATGTCGCAGAGAGGCGAGATCTCATTGTTCTCATCTCGGAAAATGTTTCTGCGGATGCCAAAATCACGGGCAAGGAGGGCAGCCTCATAGAGTTTCTTGTCTTTGAAAACCACAGCACCACCATCGATTGTGTTCGGCAGGCGAACTGTCTGGAATGAGAAGATGGTAATGTCTGTTCCGAGATTACCAGCCACATTGCCCTTATACTTCGTGCCAAATGCTTCTACGCAATCATCGATGACAGGAATGCCAAACTCACGACCGATGGAATTGATTTCATCGACATAGCCACAGAAATGATTGTGGAAAATGAGCTTCGTATTAGGGGTTATTGACTTGCGCACGCTATCCGGACAAAGGGTGCCCGTCTTAGGGTCAATGTCTGCCCACTTCACATTCAAACCGAATGTATTGAGAGGCTGATTAGAGGCAAGGCAAGACATAGGCGAAGAGATAACCTCATCACCGGGTTTGAGTCCGAGGACAGTAAGCGCAATTTGTATAGACATTGCGTAAGTGTTGGTAGTCATCAGATTCTCGACACCTACGAACGAGCGCAATTTTGATTCAAATTCTTTTCCCCATTTGCCATAGGCCAGAGCTCCGGAGTGGAGGATAGTCTCCAACTCCGGCAGTTCTGCGGGCATAAAGGGTTTGTATAATGAAACCATTATTACCAACCTTTCTTAATCAGTTCTACAATGCGCTTGAGTTCCTCATCATCAATCCACCATCCGCAAGGGATGTGAACAAAGCTGTTGTACCACTTCTCCATGTTAGGAAGTTCGCGCTTTGACTCTGCGAAGATTGAATGGGTATCACTACGATGATGCAGAGGTGAAGCCATAACACCATTTTCCTCCATCATCTTGATGAAACCCTCGCGATTTTCAACCATCATGGTATAGAGCCAATATGAAGCCTCTGTGTTAGGATTGTATTTTACCAACTTAACACCTGGGACACCAGCAAGGGCCTTGTCGTATGCCTGACCATTGATGATGTAGCGGTTGACATTCTCGTTGAGGAACTGCATCTGAACCTTACCAATAGTAGCATTGACATTATTCATTGCATACTTGTAACCTACCTCCTTGATATCGTTCTCAAGACGGCTCACGCGCTTGTTAAGACCGAACCAACGGAGGCATTCTGCACGCTCCATCTGATCAGCCTTGTTCATGGCAAGGAAGCCACCATCGACAGTTGTGAGGTGCTTGATAGCCTGAAGGGAGAAGATGGTGTAATCAGCCTCGGTACCTACCATCTTACCAGCATGCTTACTGCCGAGGGCATGAGCAGCATCCTCGATGATAGGGATGTTGTATTCCTTAGAGATCTTGTAGAACTCGTCCATATCGCACACCATACCAGCATAATGTACTAGTACGATTGCCTTGGTCTTTTCGGTGATGAGAGAACGAACGCTCTTAGGATCGAGCAAACCATTCTCTGGATCCACATCACCCCAAACCACCTTAGCACCTACCATCTTGATAGAAGTGTTGGTAGGCTCTGCAGTCATAGGAGTTGAGATTACCTCGTCACCAGACTTGATGCCGGCAAGGATGAATGAAAGGTGAAGAGCATCAGTACCAGAGTGTACAGAGAGCATGTTAGGGTTGCCAATGTACTGACGGAACTGATCTTCGAAGTCATAAACTGCCTGTCCTGTGGCGATGTAGCCACTGTACAGGATTTCCTCCAATGCTGGCATAAGCACATTGCGAGGAGGCATATAGGGTTTGATTAATGGTGTCATAATATCTATCTTTGATTAATCGTAGCTAATACCAAATTCTGCAAGACGCTCACGAACATAGTCGAGAGTGAGCAGGAGCTGCTTCATCTCCTCTACGTTCATCATTTTGGCATTATCTGAATTGTAGTCAGGCACATCAAAACGATGACCGAAGTTGTCAACATACTGGCTGTAGTTGAGGTCGCGAAGGTCGGCTGGTACACGGAAGAAATCGCCCATATCTTCAGCCTTGGTCATCTCCTCAGAAGTACAAAGTGTCTCATACATCTTCTCACCGTGACGAGCACCAATAATCTGAATTTCGTTATCGGCATGGAAGAGCTCCTTAACAGCCTGTGCAAGGGTTTCGATGGTTGCTGCAGGTGCCTTCTGAACGAAGAGGTCGCCAGGATTAGCGTGACGGAATGCGAAGAGCACAAGGTCAACTGCCTGATCGAGAGACATCATGTAGCGAGTCATCTCAGGAACAGTAATGGTCATAGGCTTACCATCGCGAATCTGATCGATGAAGAGAGGAATGATAGAACCACGTGAGCACATCACATTACCATAACGAGTTGCGCAAATAACGCCACCATATTCCTTAATACGATGATCGCGAGACTTAGAGATAGCGAGCTTCTCCATAAGGGCTTTAGTCATACCCATGGTGTTTACAGGATAAGCGGCCTTATCGGTAGAAAGAACCACTACGCGAGATACCTTGTTCTGGACAGCTGCTTCAAGTACGTTCTCAGAACCAATGATGTTGGTACGAACAGCCTGCATAGGATAAAACTCACAAGAAGGTACCTGCTTGAGAGCAGCTGCAGAGAACACGTAATCAACTCCACGCATTGCGTTGTTGATGGAATTGAAGTCGCGAACGTCACCAATAATGAAGTGTACCTTAGGGTTGTTGAGCTCATGACGCATGTCATCCTGCTTCTTTTCATCACGGCTGAAGATGCGGATTTCCTTGAAATCTTCGTTAATAAAACGCTTAAGTACAGCATTACCAAATGAACCTGTACCACCTGTAATCAACAGGGTTTTTCCAGAAAACTCTGACATAATTTTTTGTTATTAAATGTTATATTTATAATTATTACTTCCCATTGTAAACTACTGTATCCGTCTCGGGGTCATACTTTGCATCCTTATGCTCAAAAATGACTGTACCCGATTCCAGACATTCAAGATTGTGCCACTTGTTTGCCTCAATCATTATCAGTGGTTGGAAACCACCTTCTTGTTTTATATCGGCTTGCTCTGTGACGTTGCCATTGTCATCATACTCAAAGTGTCGTATCGCTCCACGCAATAAAATGATGACCGTATTGCATGATGGGTGCTTATGGATAGGGAGAATCGTTCCGGGTTCCAAAGCATTCAAAAATCTTTGGGTGTTATCCTCGGATGAGTTACGCAAATCATACATCTGACGCAACCTTGGATTCACTTTTGCTTGTTCCGAAAGGCTATCTAAAAATTTTGTATCGAATACCATGGTAATATTATATGAAGATCAATTGAAGTTGGTGAGGGAGTTGAACCCTAATTGCTCATTGTCTCAATCCTTCGAGTAAAGACCTCAGGAACCGAAGAATCTCAATGCTCTCACAATCCCCCGAAAGCGAGAGCAAAAGACAAGTGAGCAATCCACCTGTGCACCAACTAACCTTATTACAGTTCTTACAGATTGTAAATCTTGAATCTATAACTTAAATAATCTTCCACTAACCCTGTTGTAAACCTCGTAAAGGCGTATAGCCATTGAATCAATACAAATCAAAAGGAAGAATCGTATGAAATAATTGTCGAAGGTGTATGCTTTTTGAGAAAGCGTATTGAGCGTAGGAAGATCTTGTTTGTATGATGAAATGTTATGGGCACATACATTACGGTATCTGTGCATTGCATCATGAGCATCAACTAAAGAACCAAGTTTCCGCATTTTGCAAACATTGCGGACTGCTGCATTATCACAATTCTCACACGTTTTAAAAAAATGTGTCGCCAGGCCTGTTTTTGAGTTGAACAGCATCAGACAACTTCCCGAAACATGTTCTATCATCTTTTGATAAGCGAGATAGTCGTGTTGGAGCCACGCACAGAGTTTTGACTGCTGATAGAAGATTTCAATATTCTTCTTTGTATCTGCAACAATTCTGTTACGGTCATCTTCAGATAAACCTGAGTATGACGAATCGAAGTTGCGTATAGAAGAGTATAGCTTGACTAACACCTTATTCTTGTCATTATAATCTGATGCATTACGATTTTTTTGATCAAGAAACGAATAGCGGTAATCATAATCCTCGGTGGCTAGCATCCAATGAATACTCTTGAGTTTTTGCTCTTGAAAGCCTGTCATCTTGAGGAATATTGATTGCATGATATAGTCGCATAGCGGCTGTTCGTGCATTGCCATTTCACATCGTGACGTAACTATTGTAGCCTCCTCAAGAATCTCAGAAATTGGTGTTTTTATAAAGAAATCTTGATGAGTCATGGCAGCAAATACTTTTGGTATGTTTCAACTGATTTTGTTATACGTTGACGCATGTATTGAAATTGGGCAGGAGCATTCGAATGACCAGCGTTTTCTCTAAATTCTTGTATTACTGACTCTATTTCCGATTTCAAATCTTCTTTCTTAGATGTGTCAATAGATTTCTTTTCAAACAAAATGAAATATACCAAACCGAAGAAATACACATCCATATTAATGATAGAAGTAAAGGTCTGAGGCACGTCAAGCTGCGTCAAGGTGTTTTTTAATAATTCTATTTGCGGCGTGAAGTTACAGTCAGCAAATACATCTGTAAACTTACCAAACAAGCTTTCGTGTTCGCCAGAAACAACAGAACTGATATAGTTGATGATATACGGTTCAATGTCATAGCTATATCCCCTTGCCACCTTGTTGACATTATGCGTCTTATTATAGGCTGCCATAAAACATAGATAGCGGCAGAAGTCTGCTGTTTGCTTGGGTCCTGCTGTTGGCTGCACACCATAAGATTCTATAAAACTAGGATCAAAATACGAGTCGAGTCCCTCTTTTATGAAATACAATGATTTACGACTTTCTGTAAGCAAAAGGTGTGATGCTTGCTGGTTTATGTCGCGAAACACTTTGGTGTAGTACTCCTGTTGTTCTGCAGATGACTCGGTAGAAGGTACAATGTAAGAGAAGCCAAGAAAAAGTTTTGATGCATTATCCCTTGTAATAGGACAAGTTTCTCCGTCTTTGTAAATAGGTCCATACTGTTCCGCATTAAGCAATTTTAGAATATCTTCTGAACATGAACCTTTTTCAGTCAGTTGATCGAAGCGCCAATGCAACACATCATCTAACGGTGAGGAAGTATCATCCCCAGGGTCAAGAGATTCCACACTACCTGCAAGGATACCAGTCGTTGCCCTATAACATTCACGATTTGGGAATCTATTCAAATAGGCAAGCAGGATGCTGGTAAGACGTTGTTGTCCATCTATGATATAGTTTACTCGTTTGCCATCCTTAATGAATGAACCTATGGTTACAGGAGGCACGAAGCGTTCGTTTGTGATAGAATCAACAAGTGTTCTAAACTTCTGTTTACTCCATACATAGTATCTTTGATATGGCGGTAATATCAGTTGCTTCGTCAGGATAAGTTCTATCCAGTAAGCAAGAGAATACTCGCCGTAATATATTCTGTTATCCATATTGCAACTCTTATCTGTTAGCTTTATATTTTTCGTGTAAGGTCATGAGAATCTCAACTGCTTCATGATCAAAGGGCTTAAGTTTAACAAGCATGCTTTCAATATATGAGTCCTCAATGGAGTTGTTATTTTCTATCATTGAATGTACCTCGCTCAGAACTTTTTGCCAATTAACAGAAAGATATTCTCGTTCTTTTTCCTCAAGGCTTTTTATATAGAACTTCACTACTGTCCCGTTAAGATTTTAGATCTCGAAATAAATCGAGTTGACCATCATC
>OBLI01003959.1_pt1 | contig 10935 bp, 13 predicted proteins | sample 1519701 | NCBI WGS metagenome assembly OBLI01 (sample SAMEA3663005, study PRJEB22513) | pig gut metagenome | biome: pig gut; feature: pig-associated habitat; material: faeces | place: France | collected 2012 | reverse complement strand
TTCTTAATTTCTTTTTAAAAAGCATTCTTCGTCATGTGAACATATTATTCCTATTGCTTGTAAATATGAATATATTATTGTAGAGCCTACAAATTTCATTCCACGTTTTTTCAAATCTTTTGATATTGAATCTGAGATTTGATTTGTAGTTTTGTTAATTTCATATATCACAGACTCATTTGTAAAATGTTTTAAATAATTTGCAAATGATTTATATTCTTTTTGTATTTCTTTAAATATTTTAGCATTGTTTATGCTAGCATTTATTTTTAATTTATTTCTAATTATTTTTTCATTGATTAGTAATTCATGTATTTTTGTTTCATCATATTTACAAATTTTATCTATATCGAAGTCATCATAAGCTTTTTCAAAATCATTTCTTTTATTTAATACACATTCCCATGATAAACCTGCTTGAAAAGATTCTAAAATCAACATTTCAAATAAGTATTTTTCATCAAAATTTAGCCTTCCCCACTCTTCGTCATGATATTTTATATATAATGGGTTGTTTAAATTGCACCATTTGCATCTAACTTTACTTTCCATAAAATACTCCTTATAAATTTGCATCATCACCATTTAATTAATCTAATCTTTTTTTATTTACTGCATATCCTTTTTCAAATAATATTATAACATTAAATTTAGGTATTAGCTATTATTTTATGCTAACAAAGTGTATTGCTTATATTTTTAAAGTTTGTTATAATTATTAAAGTTAATATAGTTTTATTAAAAGCTTAGTTGCTTTTAGAAAGGAACAGAAAATGATTAACAGAGATGATAATCCGGAATATTTAAATTCTTTCTTAGATTATTCAATAACAATTTTAAATAAATCTCCTAATTCTATAAAAGAATACAATTATGATATAGCAATGTTTCTTAAATTTATTAAATTACGCTTTAAATTGACAAATGAGACAGATTTTTCAGCTATACCTATTAACGATATACCTATTTCTGAAATTCAAAAAATAAAGCTTGAAGATATTCATGCTTTTATATCATACATGGCTACTACATTACATAGTAAACCTGCTACTCGTGCTCGAAAATGTTCTAGTATAAGAATATTTTTCAAGTATCTTTCTCAAAAAGAAAAGTTAATTGAGAACAATCCTGCTCAAAATTTAGAAACGCCAAAAAAAGATAAAAGAATGCCTAAGTATTTGTCTTTAGATGAAAGTAAAAAATTATTATCTATTACATCTAATGATTCTGATAACAGAAATGAAAAACGTGATTATGCTATTATTACCATTTTTTTAAATTGTGGTATACGTTTATCAGAATTGGTTGGTATAAATATTAAAGATATAACTTTTAGTGAATGTAAATTAAATGTTATTGGTAAAGGTAATAAAGAACGTACTATATATTTAAATAAAGCATGCATGAATGCAATAAATGATTATATAAAAAATGCTAGACCTAAAGAAGGTATAAAATATGATTCTAAAGATGCTCTATTTTTGAGTGAAAGAAAAGAACGTATTAGTAATAGAACTGTACAATATGTTGTAAAAAGAGAACTTCAAAAAGCTGGTCTAGATACTAATAAATATTCAGTTCATAAATTAAGGCATACAGCTGCAACACTTATGTATCAATATGGAAAGACTGATATAAGAGCACTTCAAGAATTACTTGGTCATGAAAGTATTTCTACAACAGAAATATATACCCATGTTGAAAATTCTCAAGTAAGAAATGCTGTTGAAAATAATCCTCTTTCTGATATGTAATCAAAGAGCAGATATAAAATATCTGCTCTTTATCTTATATTACAGGTATTGATAATTCTTGACCTATTTTTAAATTAGATTCATTTAGATTGTTTGCATATTTTATTTCATCTACTATATTTCTTACATCTTTTGATTCAAAATATATATTATTATTTTTTTCTTCCTTTGCAATAGTCCATAAAGTATCTCCAGAAGAAACATAGATTGTTTTATAATTAGTATTTGAATGTGATAATGTTTTACTAGCACATATAAAACTAATCATAAGTATGAATCCCCCTATTATTATTAAACTTCTTATAAATTTTCTTTTATCTACTATTTTCATTTTTTATTACTCCTTTTATTTTTATATTGCGAAACATTGTTCGCTTTTGATAATGTTATTATATACGAACATTAGTTCTTTGTCAATACTTTTTAAAACAAATTTGCAAAAAAATGTTTGGTTATTTAATTTCTACTCTTAACCTTTCTCCTGCATAAATTAAATTAGGATTTTTAATATTATTAATTTTAATAATATTTCGTAAATTTATTCTAAATTTTCTTGAAATGCCAGATAATGTATCTCCTCTTTTTACTGTATATATATAATGATTAGTTTCTCCAATATTATTATATTTTGATTCATATATTTTTAATTTTTCACCAATATAAATGAGGTTACGATTTCTTATTTTATTTAGTTCTACAATTTCTTCAATACTAGTATTATATCTGATAGCAATTTTGCTTAATGTATCACCTTTTGAAACTTTAATAATTTTATAATAGTTATCCTTTTTATTTCTATGTTTATTTTTTGGTAATCTTTTATTATTTTTTAATAAGACATCAGAAGTATAATAATCAGCATCTACACTATTTTTTATTCCTGATATTTTTTTATTATCTGTATATTGAAATCCAACCCATGTATTCCATTTTTTTATATTCTTTGGATATTTTACATCATATTCAGCAATCCAAAGGGGATATTCTTTTGCTAATGACTTATCAAAAACTTTTCTTACATTATTACTATCTGAATATATAATCATTTTTTTATTAGTTTTTTTCTCTACTCTTTTTAAGAACTCTTTGGAAATATCATTAATTTCTTTTTTTGATAATCTACCAAAATTTTCAAAATCCATTGCTAATAAACAATCTGAATCTTTGTTTGATATAACAGCAGAAAAAAAGTCTGCTTCATCTATTGCTTCTTTTAAGTTTTTGGCTGTTAAAAAATGATAAAATCCTATTTTAAAATTTTCTCGTTTAGCTTCTTTATAGTTTCTTTCAAAGTAAGGATCAACATAATGATTTCCTTGAGAAGCCTTTATATAAACAATTTCTATTCCAGATTTTTTAACTTTTTTAAAATCAATTTCTCTTTGCCATTGACTAACATCTATACCTTTGTAAATTTTATTGTTAGACGGTTCGATTGCTAAACAAGTGCAATTAAGTAACACTATTGAAGTAAAAATAAAAATTAATAAACTTTTTTTCATAAAACACCTCCTAATTTTTGTGTTAATAATAATATAAATAGATGTGAAATACACACCTATTTATATTCATAATAATATTGGTTGTATTTGTTTTCTTTCTAATGCATATTCGATTGTCTTTTTTATATATGTTGGATCGAAAACAAGTGAACGAGGTTTAGTTATTGGATTATCTTGCCTTAACGGAACAAAATAATAATTTTTTCTATTAAGTAATCTTCCAATATTCTCAGCACTTCCAGATAAAGCATCATTTGTTGAAATAGCTATTACAATAGGATTATTATTCCTTAAATGAGATTTAGCAGCCATTAAATGTGGCCCATCAGTGATGCCATTACTTAATTTAGCAATTGTATTTCCAGAACATGGTGCAATTAGCATTATATCTGTAAGCTTTTTTGGTCCAATAGGTTCTGCTTCTTGAATTGTATGAATAATCTTATTTCCAGTAATATGTTCTATTTCGTTTCTAAAATCTTCAGCTTTTCCAAATTTAGTATCTAAATTATATGCACTATAAGACATTATCGGAATAATCACTGCTTCTTCTTTTGCTAGTACTTTCATTTGTTCAATTGTCTTTTTAAATGTACAGAAGGAACCAGTTAAACAAAATCCAATTTTTATACCTTTAAATTCAAACTTATCCCCCCTTTAAATTAAGCTCTATATATTTTATGATTTTTATGTAAATCTGTGCATCTTTCTGATATAAACCAATTTATTATATTTTTTACAATACAAAAAAAGAGAGAAAACATATTCTCTCTTTTTTTATTTATTATTAAATTATTTATTTTCTACTAATGCTTTTGTATCTCTTGCTATTACTAGTTCTTCATTTGTTGGTATTATATATGCTCTTATTTTTGATTCTGGTTTTGTTATTAAAATTTCTTCACCACGTACATCATTTTTTTCTTCATCTATTATTAATCCCATGAATTCTAGATTTTTGCATATTTTCTTTCTTATGTTTATTTGATTTTCACCAATTCCACCAGTAAATACCACTACATCTAGGCCTTTCATTGATACTGCATATTTTGCTATAAATTGTGAAATTGATTTTGTGAATAATTCTATCGCAATATGTGCTTTTGGTTTATCCTCTTCATATGAAGCTAATTCTATTTGTCTAAAGTCTGGATCTAGACCTGTAATTCCATATAATCCAGATTTTTTATTTAATAATGTATTTACTTCTTTTGCAGTCAAATTTTCTTTTTCCATTATATCTGTAACTACTGATGGATCTAAATCACCAGAACGTGTTACCATTGGTATACCACCCAAAGGAGAAAGTCCCATTGATGTATCTATTGATTTTCCACCATCCACTGCTGTTATACTAGCTCCTTGTCCAAGATGACATGTTACTATTTTTAAATCTTCTATTGGTTTATTTTCTAATTTAGCAGCTAATTTAGAAACATATTGATGTGATGTTCCATGTGCTCCATATTTTCTTATTCTATATTTCTCATAAAACTCATAAGGAATTGGATATATATAGTTTTCTTTAGGCATTGTTTGATGAAATGCAGTGTCAAACACAGCAGCCATAGGAACTCCTGGCATTTCTTTTTGACATGCTCTAATACCTAATATTGCAGCTGGATTATGTAATGGAGCCAATGCTGAACATTCATCTATTTTTTCTATAACATCTTCATCTATCATTACAGATTTATCAAATATTTCTCCACCATGGACAATTCTATGTCCTACAGCATCTATCTCTTCTAATGAATCAATTACTTTATATTCTGGATTAGTAAACTGAGCTAAAACAGTTTCTAAAGCTTCAGTATGGTCCATAGCAGCTTTTTTTATAACAGTTGCATTTCCATTTACTTTATGAGTAAGAAATGCTTCTTGCTCTCCTATTCTTTCATAATTTCCTTTTGCCATAACATGTTCATCAGACATATCTATTAATTGATATTTTAAAGATGAACTTCCACAATTAATAACTAAAATTTTCATAATAAATATTCCTTTCCTTTTTTATTTAGATTGTGCTTGGACAGAAGTAATAGCAACAACTCCAACAATATCATCACTGCTACAACCTCTTGATAAATCATTAACAGGTTTAGCAATTCCCTGACATAATGGTCCATATGCTTCTGCTTTTGCTAATCTTTGTACTAACTTATAACCTATATTACCAGCATTTAAATCTGGGAATATTAGAGTATTTGCATGCCCTGCAACAGTACTACCTGGTGCCTTTTTTTCTCCTATTTCTTTTACTATTGCTGCATCTAATTGTAATTCACCATCCACTTGAAGAGATGGTTCTTTTTCTTTTACTAATTCTGTAGCATTTACTACTTTATCTATTAAGTCTGATTTTGCACTTCCATAAGTAGAATATGAAAGCATTGCAACTTTAGGCTCTTCTTCAACTAGTTGTCTAAAACTTTTTGCTGATGATATAGCTATTTCTGATAACTCATCACTTGTTGGATTGGCATTTAATCCAGCATCTGAAAATATAAATGTACCATTTTCACCATATTCACAATTTGGAACTACCATTAAGAAAAATGCTGAAACAAGTTTTGTTCCTTCAGCTGTTTTTAGAATTTGAAGTGCTGGTCTTAAAGTATCAGCAGTAGAATGTGCTGCCCCAGATACTAATCCATCTGCATCTCCACATTTAACCATCATCATACCAAAATATACATTATTTAACATTGTTTCTTTTGCTTTTTCAATAGAAACACCTTTCTTTTGTCTTAATTCAAAAAATTTGTTTACATACTCATCATATTTTTCAGATTTAGATGGATCAATTATTTTTGCACCTTCTATGCTAATTTGATTTTTGTTAGCTAGTTCTTTCGTTTTTTCTACATTTCCAATTAAAACTATATTAGCAAAACCTTCTTTTAGAACTTTTTCAGTAGCTTGAAGTGTTCTTATATCTTCTGTTTCTGGCAATACTATTGTTTTTATATCTTTTTTTGCTCTTTCTTTAATTGTATCAATAAAATTCATTTTATTTCTCCTTTCTTAAAACCTATACTATTATACAAATAAATACAAAAAAGTACAAGGATTTTAGAAGAAAATATATGAAATATAGCAGAAAAAGAGCAGTATCTCTACTGCTCTTTTTCTGTTATTGATTTCAAGAATTGCTAGTTAAGTTTTGCTATTAAAGCTTTAATTTTTATTCCTTCATCTGAAAACATTTTTTCATGTTCTGTTTCTATATTTTTTCCATCAAATATATCTTCATTATGCAAATCAAAGGTTTTAGACAATATTGTAAAATTGCTTTCTTCTAGATATTTTATACTATCATTAAATAATTCATCATCATCTGTTTTAAAAAATATTTCGGAACCAGCTGATAAAAACTCTTTATAATGTTCTAATTGTTTAATATGTGTCAATCTTTTCTTTTTATGTTTTGCTTTAGGCCAAGGATTACAAAAATTTATATATATTCTTTTTATGTTATCTTTGGTATCTATTATTTGATTTATTCTTTCAATGTCATATCTTACTAATATTAAATTTTCTACTTTCTTATTATTTGAGTTGTATTTTTCTTCTACTTTTCTTTTGGCTAATCCTAGCATAGCATCAACCAAGTCTATAGCTATATAGTTTATATCTTGATTTCTAAATGCTAATTCTGATATAAAGCTTCCTTTTCCACATCCCAATTCTAAATAAATTGGATTATCATTATTTTTGAATTTTGTAATCCATTTTCCTTTAAAATCTTCTGGATTATCTTCATAAAAGTAACTAGCTTCTAATTCTGGTCTTGCCCATGGCTTAAATCGTATTCTCATTTTTTATTTCCTTTCTTGTTTTTATTTTTAATTTTTGTATAGATTCTGTTATAAATACTGCTAATGCTATTACTCCTGCTATTAATAATGTTTGCATCAAATACATTATCGTACTTGACGTATCATTATTTATAACTGCATAAAGTGTTCTGTACATAGCTAATCCTGGCACTATTGGCAATGTTCCAGGAATAAAAAATATAGTAGTTACACAATTAAAAATTTTTGATAATATTCCTGATATTATAGCAACAATAAAAGCAGAAATAAAAGAAGAAAAAACTGGTGATAGCCCATTCTTTATACCTAATAAATATATAATCCACCCTATTCCGCCTATTACTCCTACCATAATTGTAAACTTTTTAGGGATTTCAAGAGTTATAGAAAAGCAGAAAACTGCTAAAAATGCTGCAATTAATTGTATAAACATACTACATTCCTCCTAACACTAAATTTCCTAATGCCATAGCAAGTAGAACTCCTATAGCAACAGCTAATGCTTGCATTATAGCATCAACTATTCTTGCTGTTCCAGACATGTAATCAGATGTAAGAAAATCTCTCGCTGCATTTGTTACTGCAATTCCTGGTACAAATGGCATCATAACACCTATGATTACAGATTCAACATTTACACCTATAAATTTATGAAATATACCTGCAACAAATGTTGCCATAAACATTGTTACTAATGTTTTTATAAAATCATTAGTTTGGACAAATATAAACAGTTTATTCATAAGAACCAAAACAATTCCACAAAATACTGCTGCTAAAGCATCTATCCATCTTCCGTTTAACATTATTGTAAAAAGTGGCGGAATAAAAATTAGAGCAATATCTTTTAATATCTTATTATATTGATTAAATGTTTTCAATTTCTTTAACTTGTGAAATAATTCTTCTAATGTTATTTTTCCTATTGAATAATCATCTACAATATTACTAACTTGATAAACTCTATTTAAGTTCATTATTCTTTCATGTATTCTACTTACTGCTGTAATATGTTTTAATTCTGGATCTGACAATGTAACTGTAATGCTTGTTGTCATTACAACTGCTTCTATATGCTTCATATTTGTTGTTTTTAGCAATTTATCCATTGTTTCTTCAACAATATAAGTTTCAGCACCATTTTTTAACATAATTTCTCCAACTAATATAGTTGAATCTACTAACAAATTATAATCCATTGTTCTATTCCTTTTCTTTTTTAGAATGAATACATTTTAACATATAATTGTATTATTATCAATTGACTTTAATAGTTTTTTTATATATACTTTTATTATTATGAAATTAAACTATATAATTAAAGAAAATGAAAAATATAATAATTTAAGAGAAATATTAAAGCAAGAATTTCACATCTCTGATAGATTGTTAAAAAAACTAAAAAATAATAATCAGATTTTTATTAATAACTTTCCTGTATCTATAAGTTCTTCTTTTAAAACTGGTGATATAGTTAGTATATTACTAGATTTTAATGAAACTTCTGACAATATTATTCCAACCAAAATGGATTTAAGTATTCTATTTGAAGATGATGCTATGTTAATTGTAAATAAGTCACCTTATTTACCAGTTCATCCTTCTATGAATCATTTTAACGATAGCTTATCTAATGGCATAAAATACTATTATAATTCTATTAATTTAAATAGAAAGATTAGACCTGTAAACAGATTAGATAAAAACACAAGTGGTATTGTCATATTTGCTAAAAATGAATATGTTCAAGAAAGCTTAATCTCACAAATGAAATCAAACAAATTTAAGAAAAATTATATAGCGTTAGTTGATGGAATAGTAGAAAAAGATAAAGGTATAATAAATGCACCAATATCTCGTAAAGAAAATAGCATTATAGAACGCAAAGTATCTATTAATGGTCAAATTGCAATTACCCATTTTAATGTTTTAAAAAGATATGATGATTATTCACTAGTTGAATTTTTACTTGAAACAGGTAGAACTCATCAAATAAGAGTTCATTCTAGTTATTTAGGACATCCAATATTAGGTGATACTTTATATGGTTCAAGTTCTCCATATATTTCAAGACAAGCTCTACATGCATATAAAATTAGGTTTATACATCCAATTACTCACGAAAATTTAGAAATTATTGCAGATATTCCAGATGATATAAAAAGATTAATAGAACAAATCTAAAAAAATTAATTTTTTTCAGATTATATAAATCAAAAAGATAGGCTATTTGCCTATCTTTTTCATATATTAGTAAGTCTATAAGCCGGGTTCTGTCTTAAATAGTCATTTATCTAGAATATATATTACTATATATTTCAAGCCACCAATTCAAGAAGATGACGAGCAGTCTTAGCCTTCTTTATTAGGTGTTGCTCCAGATGGGGTTTACACAGCCTGATATGTCACCATATCAGCGGTGAGCTCTTACCTCGCCTTTTCATCCTTACCTATAAAATAGGCGGTTATTTTCTGTTGCACTTTCCTTAAGGTCTCCCTTACTGGCCGTTAACCAGCATCATTGCTCTATGGAGCCCGGACTTTCCTCTCGTAGGACCTTGCGGTTTCTACCAGCGACTATTCGGCTTACTAAATTCAATTTTACTACAATAGTAATAAAAAGTCAATTTATACTTTAATTGTATTATTCATTTTTTGTAAAATTATTTTATATTTTTTCAAAAATACTTCTTTATTTTTTAAGGAAATTGTATTTTCTAACTCTTTTATAGCAATATATATACTATTTTTAGTTATTTGATTATAATAGTTTGAATCTATTAATCCTATATTTTTATAATAAGATTCTTCTGCTTTTCTTATGTTTTCTGCAACTAGATTCCAATTGTTTGTATCAAGGATTGATATTGATTTTAATAAATAATATTTTGTTTCTATTGTGTTTTTCATTTCTTCATTTGTATTATATGAATAGGTAATAAGCAATTCATATAAATCTGCTATATTTGATACTGCTAAAACTTTATTTTTAGCATTTACTGAAATAAGTAAATTATCTAATATTTTTCCAAAGTTTAACAAACTTGTATTATTAATATTTGAATTATTTAATTCTAATATTATGTCATCCCAATTAGAGTATAAATTCAAAACATTTTTCTCTATATTATTCCAGTCAATTTCATTGTTTTGCGCTGTGTTATCTACCTCATTTAAATATATATTATTTATGTTATTAGATATATTTAATATTGTTTCATCTAAATAAAAGATTTTTGAATTTATTTTATCTTGTTGTAAATTATTAGTATTTTTACTTTTCTCATTTGATAAAACAAAAAAAGAAATCAAAGTAATAATTAAGATAAATGATACAAAAAATACCAGTATATATTTTTGTTTCATTCTATTCCTCCATTTTTTCTTTTAAAAATTTCCTTTTTTTATTATTTCATCATTAATTACCTTTTATTCTCTGTATAGCAATTTTATCACTACAAATAATATAAATAAGGTGATTAATTTGAGTGCAGTTGTAAATTTATATAGTGATAAATCGGGTGAAATTCAAAGATTCATTAACAAATACTTAAATGAAGAAAATAATTTATGTAATGAATTAAAATGGGAAAAAGTATATGAAAATCCGGTTGATATTAGTGATATTATTGGAATATTTATAGAAAATATTGATAAATACAAGATAAATATGTGGGTTAGCTTTGATAAAAATATTTTTATTAATATAACTGAAAATAATGCTGATAAAATAATAAGATACATTTATGAAAGATTTCCATATTGAATTAATAGAACAAAGCGGGCGGACACACATGAAACTGTTCGAGCTATGCTCGTTACAGTTTCAGCGTACACAGTAGAGTCGTCCGCCCCTAC
>OBLI01003958.1_pt1 | contig 10936 bp, 14 predicted proteins | sample 1519701 | NCBI WGS metagenome assembly OBLI01 (sample SAMEA3663005, study PRJEB22513) | pig gut metagenome | biome: pig gut; feature: pig-associated habitat; material: faeces | place: France | collected 2012 | reverse complement strand
AACGCAAATAAATGTGGTTTTTGACCATATTACAGATATATAGCTATATACTTGCGTATATGTATGCGTATAATATATATAATATAAACGTTAGGCTTAAATAAATGCGATTTAAGACGTTATCCATGCTTAGGTGGGTAAATTATAGGGCAAATAAATAAAATGCCCTTAGAACGCAAATAAATGATGTTTTAGGCAATATTACAGAAACATAGCTATACATGTGGTGGGTGTGTACGTATGCGCATAATATAAACCCAATATAGGGCACAAAAAAAAAGCGATATAGATAAATTATACCTATATCGCATTTATCTTGTACTTAATTAAGTACTAATATGCCTTTCTAATTTTCTCGATTATAGAGAAAAATAATTGGCGTACTCTTTCCTCTGAAATTCGCAAATTTATTGCGATTTCCAATTTAGTACACTGACGGCAGCCTATTCCATACAATTTTGAGATTATATATACCTCTCTATCTGTGAGCAAAGAGAAAATACGCTTAATAGCTTTCTCGTTGTAATCTTTGGTATCGTAGTCGTTAGCGTCCATATCTCCGCTAAGCATATCGGCAAACGTTTTGTGGTCGTCGTCGTCACCACCTACACTTGCGTCAAGTGATGATGAACTAAGGCTATCCCCATCGCAAATGCGATTAAAAGGGAGTCTTACTACTCTACTCTTCTCGTTCAGAGCAATATTGATATACTTACGGATATAGTGTACCGCAAACGATAGGAACGTATAGCCCTTTGTAGGGTCGAACAACTCAACGGCTTTAATCAAGCCGATATTGCCCTCCATGATAAGGTCGTCCAAATCAAGCCCCATGTGCTGATATTGTTTCGCAAGTGATACTACAAAATTTGCATTAGCGCAAACAATAGCATTTTTGTACTGCTCGTTTTTTGTCTCGTAATATTTTACGTACAACTCGTTCAATTTTTCTTCCTTAATTGAACGTTTGTTCAATTCGCTAAAATAAAGCGACATACTCAAAGTTCTGTTTGTAACAGAAACTGAACTATCAATACTTTTTATCATACCTTTATAACTTTTAATTGTTAAACATCTGTTTCTTAAATCTGCTGCAAAGTTAGTGCTTTTATTTTAAACCACCAAATTTTTGCTCGTTATTTAACATCACTTAACACAAAAATCTATCAATTAGCATCCGTTAGCAAATAAATGGGGATAAAGCGGATTTATATACAGATTTTAACATTCGGACTGAATTATATATATTATGCGCACATGTTAGGTTATTATATAATATATGCGCATACACACAATTTAAAATGATACGTCAAATTTGCGATTTAAAGCACTTTATTCCTTCTTCCGATAACTTATAAGGGAGATACACTAAAACTCGCTTAAAACGCAAATAAATAACATTACAGACAAACCAAACAAAATAGTAAGTAAACAGCCAAACAAACAACCAAAATATTTTCTTAAAAAAACGTTAAAGAATTTGGATATATGAAATAAAGTTAGTAACTTTGCCCCAGATTTAAGAAACAAATTCAAGTTTAACGATTAAAAGTATGAAAGTATGAAAAAGTTTATTTTTAAGGTAGCGGAAAAATTCGGTTACACAGAAACGGCAGATAAAGAAAACATTTACGATATGTGCTTTTCTATGTTTTATGCAGTGGTATTTGTTTTTGTATGCTATATTTTTGTGTGTATTGCATACACTAAAATCTGACAAATGTTTCACGTGAAACATCGGTGGTATATGGGTGGGACTACCCCCCCACCTATGTAACCCCCACCCCAAGGGCAGGTTTTCAACCATTTTATTTAGGCGAACAGTTCTTCGAATAAATTCCTGAAAAAATTTTCAACTTTTCTATAAAGTGCATGTTCATTTGTACAGTACATTCCTAATAAAAAAAATTCTGGAAAAAATTTTCGTCCGTTTTTATAAGGCTTACTTATTTTTATTCATTTTGTTATGTTAGTAGATATAATAATATTTGAATTTCGGTATCATAATATTTACAATTAGAGAGGATGGATAACCCACCCCCTAGTACGTGTGTCAGAAATCATTATTAGAATAACGGACGGCAAGACCAATTGCTTTTCCAAGCAAAGGAGGAACTGCATTGCCTATCTGAACAAGTTGTTTGTTCTTCTTTCCTTCAAAGATGAAATCATCAGGGAAAGACTGAAGTCGAGCCATTTCTCTAGCTGTTAGTACACGTGGAAGTTTTGGATGAAGATTGACTCCCCCATGGTTTTCCTTGATTGTACACGATGGCGCATTCCAAGGACATTTTTTCCAAGCATCACTATACCCTTTGTAAAGACTCTTGCCCTCAGGTGTTTCCATTATACGTCTAGCCATATCCTCACTGTGTATCGTAGGAACATGGTTGAAAGCAGGGTCAACTGGATGGTTGATTAAGTCGCCGATAGCTTGCCCTGTGGTAATATACTCATTTGGAGAAAGAATTGGTTTTGGATGAAAATTCGTCAATCCTTTTCTATTACCAATGAATATAACACGCTCTCTTTTTTGTGGAGTATAATAGTCTGCTGCACAAAGAGTGGCAACATTCATATCATAACCTATCTCTTTGAAGTCGGCGATAATCTTCTTTTCTACTAGCCCACCAAGCATCGTGCGCAATCCCTTTACGTTTTCACAGATAACGAAATTCGGTTGTAGCTCGCCAACTATCTCTATGAGTTCTTTATATAATGAGTTTCTTGGGTCATCTACGATACGATTGCCTGCCATAGAAAAGCCTTGGCATGGGAAGCCACCAGCAACAATGTCCAAATGACGCCCATTCAGTTGCTTTCTCACCGTCTCATAAAACTTTTTCTTATTCTCAGAATCTTTGATGTCTCCATTTATGAATGGATGGTCAAAGTTTCGGTTGTATGTCATACAAGCTTCATTGAACCAGTCAAGACCACAGATGCCTTCGAGCCCAGCCATTTCAAGTCCTTTACTAAGACCTCCTGCCCCACAAAACAGGTCAACAAAAGTCATTTCCGATTGGGTTGGCTTGTCCCAATACTTTCTAATATCAGTCCAATTTACACACTCAATTCCATTGCTATCATTATTGACCTCGTCTTTCTTAATATCTTTTTTGCTATGTTGTTCTTTCACTATGAAAGTGTCTGCAACCTCTTGCGCATGCTTAGTGTCGCCTCCGTCTTCGATATACTTTTTAAATGCCTCAAAGTCTTCTTCACTAATACTATAGGTATTGTTATTCTTGCTTGTTTTCAGTTCACCTGAGGCTACATAACGACGAACGACCTTTAAGGTCATCTTCATCGTTTTTGCTATTTCATTAATAGAATACGTTTTATTATCTTTCATTATTTTTATAAGGCTTACTTATTTTTTATTCATTTTGTTATGTTAGTAGATATTGGGTTAATTTTTTATCCGAGAAATAGAGTTTCCATTTTTCGTCTACGTTTTTCCAGAAATCATATCCTTTTATTGTATATTTCCACACCATGGAATATTTTATCATAAGGTCTTCCATATTGATTTTATCATTAAAGAAGTCATGGTTATATCTGAAGATATATTCTTGAATATTGAAGTCAGCTTCTTCATATGCTTTATACTTATGTTTTTTCACATAATCATATAGGTTATCTTTATATGTTTCCATGAGTTTATTTTCTTTTAGGAATCTCAAGAAGGTTTTGAACATTTCCTTTTCAATTACGTCCATAGTTATTCATTTTCTAGTTTGGTTATTATTTCTCTCCATTTCGGTTTGAGTTTTTCTATCTTTTGGCATGTTGAGTATGTTGAGTATCTGTAGAACATGCAAAAGTCATGGTAGATTGGCAATCTTGTTTGTCTATTCCGTGCTTTGTCTGCCATCATCAGTATATGTAGTGTTTGTCCTTTTGTGCACATTCTTTTTTCTAGTAGTATATTGCTATTATGGAATACGGACAGTTTTTCTCTTATTTTTCTATATTCTTCATATAGGTTGTTTTCCTTTAGGAATCTGATGAAGAGTTGGTATCTTCTTTTGAAGTATTTAGAATCGTGTACCATTTGTCTTTAATATCATATAGTGTATCATCTTCATCTTTCATTAGTATGAAGAATTTTTGTGTTGGCATTCTTGCCATGACTGCGAATTCGAATTGGTCTAAACGATAGTCCTTCTCTATGAATCCTTTTTCTATTGCTTCGTTTCTTTTGAAGTTTAGGAAGTTGAACCATTTTTCTATATTGAACGATGGTCCTAGATTATTTCTTTTCATGACTCTTTCTTTCCAAGGAAGGAATACGTTATTTTCCTTTAGGAATCTGATGAATTTTGCGTATTGCTTATCATCATTGTCATATTGTTCTTGAGTATTTATCATAGAATTGCTCCCATTTTTTTTGTATGTGCGCCCAAAAATTATATTCATTTAATGTGAGACTAGTCATTAATGCCATGATGTTTATTTCGTCTTGTGCGTTATTTGTTTCTATTTTTTTGAGGATATGAATCAGACTGTATTCGGAGTCTCCAAAGGATGCATATTCAATCATCAGTTTTGTTTTGAACCGTCGAATGATATTGTTTTCTCTGAGGAATCTTATCAGCAGTTGTATTGTTTTTGTTCTGAAGTCACATGAATCTAGATATTTGTTGATATGTGATAGCCATGATGTCATTATGTCGTCAATCCAATAAGTGTATTCTGTATAATCATTGAATGACAAGACATATAATGGTGTTTTTATATATTCTTCTGTTGTTTTTGTCTTTGATATCTCATTTATGAGATAATCTGCGCATAATTCATTTCCGATTTCTCTGAATCTAGAATTTCTCAATTTATCGAGATATCTGTTCCATATTCTATTTTCCATTGCGAATGAATAGAATATGTCAACAAGTTCCTTTGGGGTTATAAATTTTCTGATGTCACAACTCTTCTCCATTCTTTGATTGCATTTTGATAATTCTCATAATATGCTCTACTATTATCATTCACCATTGCGAATTCGTACATTTCATAGAATTCTCTATATTCTTCATTATCATGGAAGTATGCGTATATCATGTAATTTGTCTCAATGATGTTTGTATCTAAATCATATGGATGTGCGAATAGTATTATTTTATTTTGTTTAGTGCAAACACTGATGACTTTTTTCTTGAATTTTCCATAAAGTTTCTTTTCCTTTAGGAATCTTGTGAATTTCTTGAATCTGTAATATGATTTTTCTCTTATGTTCATTTCTTTATTATTATTCATATATTATGAAATGCACAATATCTTAACCATCTTACGCTTGCGCATCTCCACATATCTAAATCATAAATCAAGTTAAACCAATCGATTGTCAACCTAATGATTGCTGATGCCCCTTCTTCTTCCTCATTCAGTCTCTGCATTATATACTTTTCAGTACTGTATGGTTGTTTCTTCAGATATCTACATTTCTGTTTTGTTTCATTCATGTATTTGAAGTAGAGGTGATTTTCTTTCAGCCATCTGTTGAATATCTTGATATGTCTATGACTCATTTGTTTATTTATTTATGAGGACAAAGTTCTTGAAGAAGTATTTCTTCCATTCTCTGTTTATGCTTTGCCAAAACTCGAATCCGTCCTCTGTTTTATCCCATATCATTGCACGGTCTAAGAAGATGGAGTATATACCTTCTACGTGAAAACAGTAACTTTTAGCTGCCAAGTCAAATACATATTTACTGTATGAGTTATTGTATTTTATGTATTTTGTAAGACTATCTTCTTTTAAGAACTGTGAAACGTTTCTATTGAATGTTAAGAGTAGTTTCTCTTCTTTCAAGAATCTAATGAACAGCTGCAAGGCTCTTTTTATTAATTTTTCGTCAATCATTTTTTGTATATTTCTTGTTCTTTAATGTTGTTATCGTAATATTTAAGCCAAGAGTCTAGTGTTGAATTTCTTGATAGTTCTTTTGCTTCTCATTTGTTTCTTTTTTTATGGATTCCAAGTTCTTGAAGAAGCATTCCCTCCATTTTCTGTTTACGTTTGCCCAAAAATCGAATCCTTTTTCTGTTTTATCCCATTCCATTGCATAGTCCAAGAATAAGCAATGTATATTATCATTATCTAAGTAATGTCTGTGTGCGGCATCAAACACATAACTACTGTATGAGCTACAATATTTTACGTATTGCACCTTATTAATCTTCTTCAAGTACATAGAAAAGTTTCTGTTGAATACTCCAATAATATTCTCTTCCTTTAGGAATCTGATGAACAGCTGTAGTGCTCTGTTTACAAATTTATCGTTAAACATATTTTTTCATCTGTATATTTCTTGTTCTTTAATGTTGTTATAGTAATATTTAAGCCAAGAGTCTTTTATTTTTTTCCAATATTGCAAGCCATCTTTTGTCTTAGACCAAATAAATGCTCTTGTCATGGAAAATACGCATCCATCTCCATATACTCCACCTATCTTCTTTATGAGTTTGCATAAATCATATTCATGATAATAATGTGCTCCTTGTCTGTATGTTTCATTCTGATACTTGAAGTATATTGCATTTTCCTTTAGGAATCTGACAAGTGTCCTTATGCAAGCCATTTTCCTTTCGTCTAACGTTGTGTATCTTATTGCCATATTTTTGCTTTTTGTGCAAATATATAGATTATTATCTTGTAACGGAAAATATTTTTTTATTTTTAATGATTTTTAGTATCGTGATATGTGATTTGTGTACTATTTATTATTGCAGTAGTTCATACTGCATTGAGATAATGCTTTTTTTATATATATATAAAGAGGAATGAACAGATTTTATGAACCATGGGGATATGATGATATGACTGAGTTCTCTCCATCATATCTTGGTGGAAACTGTGGCGGATGTGACCGCTCAGAGGAACAGAAGAAGATAGACACGGAACAAGACGAGAAGCTTGATGCAGAGATAAAGAGGAGTGAGGGAGTTGATTCCGAGCAAGACAAGAAGATTAAGGACATTGAGACCAAGTTGGGTGAAGGTCCTATGTATGAAACAGATGAGAAGTAATTTATAAGAATGTCAAGGGAGCTAGTAAGATTTTGGAAAGGCTCCGAGGGTTCCTATAGGGAACTGTACATAAGGGGTCGCATAAAGGACAATGTCAAATACACTGTTATTTGTGATGACGGTACTGTGAAGGAATATTTGGGCAACGTTCCTCTCGGCTCATGTGAGTTGGAGCAGATGCCTTTCGTTGATGACGTGATTGGTGCTAGTGCATTCAAGGAGTCATTCGAGAAAAATCCTTCATCATACAAGAACAAGAGGATACTTGTTGGAGACGACCTTGCATTCGGCGGTGACGGAAAGCTTCTTGATGAATATACGCCAACAGAGGGAAGTGATACGCCTCTATGGTATTTGCTCGGATTCGGAGATGATGTATCAAGACCGATGCAAGTAATAGACTTCACTGACAAGAGCTGTAGGATAAAGTCTCTTGGGATGAGGGAATACCAAGTTGTCAACAACATGCTAGTCACATATGATGCTGTCATTTGGCACAACGCTAATAGAATTTGAAAATAAAGACTAATGGAATTACAGAAAAGGAAATTTAACGGCATAAGGCAAGTGTCGATGTCCGTGTTCAACGGTTCTTCAGACAAGGACGGATATTTATGGTTCGTCAAGGACGGTTCGAACAAGTACATTTACTTCGGCTCACAGCTGTATGCCGAGATAAATGACAAGTCTGCTGATGAGAACATCGCAGAGGCGATTGACAAGCTCATAGAGCAAGACTTGCTGCATTCATTCGATGCTGAAGGAAAGCTCAAGAATGAGATAACGTTCGCACTGAATGACAATGTATTGGAGCTTAAGGGAAAGGATAATGCCTTGGTTGCGTCAATGGACTTGTCTAAGTTCGCAATTGACGGTATGATAAACAGTGTGTCATATGACGAAAAGACACATACGATAACCATCGAATGGAATACCGATGCTGGTCATACAAGCACCACCATAGACCTTTCAAGCCTAATTGATGTATATACATCTGGAAATGGTATACAAGTCGAAGGCAATGTCATAAGCGCAAAGCTTGACCCACAAAGTCAGTTATTCTTGACCATATCAGAGAACGGAATCAAACTCAGCGGAATCGTTGGTTCTGAGATTGAAATCGGTGAGGGTGTGAATGACGCAAACGGAAATCCAGTCGACAAGACAAAGAAGATTTCAAGCGTACTTGATACCATATTTACAACCATAAAGACGGTTAGGGACAATGCCATAAGCGTTGAAGGTGACGGAAAGGGTGTTACTGTTACAAGTGAGGAAGGTGACGATACAAGAAAGAAGGTATCTCTTCTGACAGAGAAGGTAAGTGACAATACGGTCAATGACGGTCACATTGAGATTGTGAATGATTCTGCTGATGGCGTTTATGCAAGGATGTACTATATGTCAAACATAGAGTCTGTAAGCGGAAATATTGACAGCAATGAAAAATCAGTATTGAGCGGTGATAATGTAAGCCTTTACAATGCATCGGTAAGCAATAATGCAAGACTTAACATAAAGGCTCAAGAGGAAGTTGAGATGGAGGATGTCACATTCAGCGGTGACTTCCCAAAATCAACACAGAACACTATGGTAAGCATAAACGGAAGCGAGAAAGTTACGCTTACAAACGTAAAGTTCAATGATAACGTTAACGGATATAACGGATTTGAGATTGGTCTTTCATCTGACGCATTGCCAAAGTATGTTAATATCAAGGATTGTGATTTCGGAGGAACGCTTACAAACAACGCAATATTAATATTCGGAACACAAGACAACGCAGTGATAAACATTGAAAATTGTCATTTCGGAAAAATATCAAATGCATTGAGAATATCAAACAAGACAAATGCAACCAATGTGACGATAAACGTAAAGAACTGTTCTGTTGACGAATGGGATGTAAGAAAGGAATGGGAAGGTTTCATGATATGTGAGGATTATACCTCTGGAACAGTTGCACTCGAACAGTCCAACAATCTATTCGCAAGTTCCAAGATTACAGTCAACTTCACAAATCTCACTCACAAGGGAGAGAAGATAACAGCTTACTATGAAGGACAGCTATGCTACGTATGGTATGACAACGGAAACAAGAAGGAAACCGACAAGAATAGGATTCCTACTGTAAATTTCCTATAAACAATATATTAAGATAAGAATAATTAAAATTATAATTTTATTAAATTAATTAATGGCTCAAATTAAATTTATTAGAGGTACTAAAGCTCAATATGATGCTGCCTTTGGTAAGAAAGAACAAGACGTTAGAGATAGTGTATTCTTTGTAACTGACGAACATTGTATCATGATGAATGGCGTACAATACGGTGGTGTCGACAATGCAATGTTTAACGGATTCATCAAGGACGTTGACGTAGAAGGTAATTTATTGAAGTTTAAGAAAGATGTTAATGGTACATGGACAGATGTTTCTATTAAATTATTGGAAGCTGCTGACGAGTCTATCGTAGTCGGAGACATCGTAAATGGAGCAGTAAAAGACGGCTCAACCATCAAGGTTAACGTAAAGGATGTAGGTAATGCTGACGGACTTAAGTTAGGTACTGACGGTCTGTATGTTGACTTGACACAGACAACTGCTTCTATTACAGCAAATGCTAAAGCTATTTCTGACGAGGTAACACGTGCAAAGGCTGCTGAGGGTGTGAATAAAGCTGCAATCGAACAAGAAAAGAATGATAGAATTGCGGCTATTAATGGTCTTAATGCTGAGATTAAAGGTGGAGATGGTAAATTCATACAATCAGTTAAGGAAGAAAATGGTGTAATCGCTGCTGTTGAAGCTGATTTAACCGCTGCTGCTGTCGCATATGATAAGACTGCCGATAAAGTAATCGCTAATGCTACTAATGTATCCGCTGCCATCAAGGAATTGGATGCGAAGGTTGCTGCAAATAAGGATGCTGAACTTACTTATAAGACAGTAAAGTTGACAGCCGAAGAAGTTAATCATCTTGGCGATGCTAACGTAAAGGAAGCATACAAAGTAGTATCAGTAAATAAGGAAGGTACACAAACTACTGTAGGTGACATTATCAAGATTTATAAGGATTCTTCACTTAAATCTATTGATTATGTCAAAGTGGATGACAATAAAAAGAAGGGTCAGTTCTTGAAGTATGTTTATACCCTTGCCGATGGTACAGAAAAGACTGTCTATGTAGATATGTCAGAGCTCGTTGACCAAGCAGAGGTAGAGAAAGGTATCCAAGCAATTGATGGTAAATTATCTATTAAACTTGCTGAAGGTAATGAAGCAGGCTTCTTGACCGTCGATGCTAATGGTCTTAAATTGAGTGGTGTGCAGACTGCAATTGATGCAGCAAAGAATGAAGTACAAAATAATCTCAATGCTGAAATAACACGTGCAGAGGCTGCTGAGAAAGCGAATAAAGCTGCAATCGATAAAAATGCTGATGCTATAGCAGTATTGAATGGTGCAGAAACAGTTGCAGGTTCTGTTGCAAAGTCTGTTGCTGATGCAAAGAAAGAACTTTTAGGTGATGCTGCTGCCGAGTATAATACATTGGGTAAACTTGAAGATAAGATACAAGCCCTCGATGTTAAGGCGACAAACGCACACACTGAGGTCGTTGCAAAGGCAGACGGACATGTAAGAGTTGCTGTTACAAATTCATCAGATAATACACATAAGGTTGTAACCATTAGCGAAAATGATATCGCTTCTGCTAGTGGTTTGACTGCTGAGGTAAACAGAGCAGAGGCTGCTGAGGATAAAATAGAGGCTTCTGTTGGTTTGGCTACCGATGGTTCACACGTACAGAGTCAAGGTAATTATACTAGTGGTGCAACAACAGTTGTAGGTGAAATTGCTGCTTTGGATACACAAGTAAAGGCTAATGCAGATGCAATTG
>OBLI01003955.1_pt1 | contig 10940 bp, 12 predicted proteins | sample 1519701 | NCBI WGS metagenome assembly OBLI01 (sample SAMEA3663005, study PRJEB22513) | pig gut metagenome | biome: pig gut; feature: pig-associated habitat; material: faeces | place: France | collected 2012 | reverse complement strand
CGGTGATTTTTCAAACTGCTCGTCCGGCACGCCGACAAAGTGCGCCGCTTCACGCACACGCTCGTCTATCTCAGCCTCGTTCAGTCCCATGTTCTTGGGGCCGAAGGCGATATCGGCATAAACCGTCTCCTCAAAAAGCTGATACTCCGGGTACTGGAAAACGAGCCCGACCTTGTGACGGACATTTTTCGCCGTCATTTTATCGGCATTTATATCCTCGCCGTCGACCATGACCGTGCCGGAGCTGGGCTTCAGCAGCGCATTCAGGTGCTGGATAAATGTCGACTTGCCCGAGCCCGTGTGGCCTATGAGTCCCACGAACTGGCCGTGCGGTATCTCAATGTTTATATCGTCTATTGCGACCTTTTCAAAGGGCGTGCCTGCACTGTAAACATGGCGCAGAGCGCTGACCTTAATATCTGACATGTTTTTTTATCCTATTTCCTTTGCGATTTGTTCTGCACATTCGGCAATGCCGAGCGCCGTCAGAGGCAAATTAAAGCCTTCCTTGTTCAGCTGCCACATGAGCTCTGTCGTTGCCGGAACGGCAAGTCCCTCGCTGTGCATGAGCTCGACCTGCGAAAACACCTCCTGCGGCGTTCCGTCAGCGGCAACATCGCCGTTTGACATGACGATGAGACGGTCTGCATTAATGCACTCGGACATATGATGCGTTATCAAAACGATGGTTATGCCCTTTTCGCGGCAAAGCTTCGTAACGGTGTCGATGACCTCACGGCGACCCTTTGGGTCGAGCATGGCGGTCGGCTCGTCTAGCACGATGACCTCCGGCTGCATGGCGATAACGCCCGCTATGGCGACACGCTGCTTCTGTCCGCCGGACAAAAGGTGCGGCGCATGGAGCCTGAACTCGTACATGTCGACGGCCTTGAGTGCATTGTCCACCCGCTCACGGATCTGAGCAGGCTCAACACCGATGTTTTCCGGTGCAAAGGCCACATCGTCCTCAACGACGTTTGCGACTATCTGATTATCGGGGTTTTGGAACACCATGCCTACGGTGCTGCGCACCTTGAGCAAATTGTCCTCATTGGCGGTGTCAATGCCGTCAATTAAAACCTTGCCCTCGGTGGGGACCAGGATGGCGTTTAAATGCTTTGCAAGGGTCGACTTGCCCGAGCCGTTATGTCCGAGCACGGCGACAAAGCTGCCCCGCTCGATCTCCAAGCTCACGCCCTTGAGGCTCTCAACATCGTCGCCCGGGTAGGTGTAATGCAGATTTTCTATTTTTATAACTGAACTCATTTATTATTTCTCCCATCGGCAGGTCGCGCCGCAAGGCAGGACGAGACCGCTGTCGGTCACGGGAAGTCCCAGCTCACGGCTGTCGGAATGACCGCCGAATTTCTTCGTGAAAATGCTCTCGGTGACGTAGGAAAGCACCGATGCCGAAAGACCCGTTGTATAGGAATTTATGATAACAAACAGCGGAGCATCGGACAAAACGCCTGCGCACAGTGACACGAACGGCCACAGGTTCTGCTCGAGCTTCCATATCTCGCCGCCCGGGCCTCGTCCGTAGGACGGGGGATCCATGATGATAGCGTCATACTTCCTGCCGCGGCGTATCTCGCGCTCAACGAACTTTGCACAGTCGTCGACTATCCAGCGGATAGGCGCATCGGCAAGTCCGGAGGCAACTGCGTTTTCCTTCGCCCATGACACCATCCCTTTTGCAGCATCGACATGGCAAACGCTTGCACCGGCCTTGGCGCAGGCGACACTGGCAGCGCCCGTATACGCAAAGAGGTTGAGCACATTTATGGGTCTGCCCGCCTTGCGGATCTTGTCCATTGCAAAGTCCCAGTTGCACGCCTGCTCGGGAAAAAGTCCCGTGTGCTTGAAGTTCATGGGCTTGACATTGAACGTCAGCTCGCCGTAATTTATCTTCCAGCTTGCGGGCAGGCCGCCCTTGTCCCACGAACCGCCGCCGGTCTCAGAGCGGCGATAGCGTGCATCGCGGCAATTCCAGCGCTCGTCGGTGCGGGGCGTATCCCATATTGCCTGCGGGTCGGGACGCACTAGGTAATAGCTGCCCCAGCGCTCTAACTTTTCACCCTTTGAGCAGTCAAGGAGCTCAAAATCCTGCCATTTATCTGAAAGCCACATAATCGTAAACCATTCCTAGCAATTATAATTAGACATAGTATTTTATCATTATATAATAAGTTTTGCAATGAGAATTTCGGCGAAAAACAAATATGTTGACAATGAGCGTTTTTCTGTGTATAGTAACTGTATGATAATAAACCACACAGTTAACGACACTTGGAGGTAGTGAACATGATCAGCGTGAACTTCCGAGATCCACGCCCGATATACGAGCAGATAAAGGATAATCTGCGCCGTCTTATCGTATCGGGGCTGCTGCCGACAGGCAGCAAGCTGCCCTCGGTGCGTGAGATGGCCTCCGACCTTGCCATCAACCCCAGCACCATTCAGCGCGCATATCGCGAGCTTGAGACGGAGGGTTACATTAGCTCACAGCCCGGCAAGGGCAGCTTTGTCTGCGCAAGAGGCGGCGTGGACGAGTCCCGAAAGGCAGAGCTTCTCGGTAAATTTGACGAGCTTGTTACCGAGCTCGGCTACATCGGCATTGATAAGCCTCAGCTTATCGATCGACTGAAAGGAGAATAATCCCATGATCGAAGTCAGAAATGTTCTAAAGGAATTTGACGGCTTCCGTGCTTTGGACGACCTGAACATGACGGTGCCGACAGGCTCGGTTTACGGCCTTGTCGGGCCCAACGGTGCAGGCAAGTCGACTATCATCCGTCACTTGACCGGCATCTACCGTCAGGACGCAGGCGAGATACTTGTTGACGGTGCGCCCGTGTTTGAAAACCCCGGGGTCAAAAGCCGCATTGCTTATATCCCCGACGAGATCTTTTACTACGCAAACGCTTCCATCCGTGAGATGATGGATTTTTACAGGAGCATCTACCCGCATTTTGACGCAGAGCGCTTTAAAAAGCTTGCCGATGTGTTCGGACTTGACCCCAAGCGCCAGATGCGCAGGCTCAGCAAGGGCATGCAGAAGCAGGCGGCGTTTTGGATTGCCGTGTCGCTTCGCCCCGAGATACTCATCTTAGACGAGCCTGTCGACGGTCTTGACCCCGTCATGCGCCGTCAGATCTGGAGCATCATCATGGCCGATGTCGCCGAAAACGGCACAACGGTGCTCGTTTCCTCGCACAACCTGCGCGAGCTTGAGGATGTGTGCGACAGCGTGGGCATCATGAACAAAGGCAAGATCATGATAGAGCGCAGCTTAGACGAGCTTCAGGAGAACATTGTTAAGATACAGCTTGCCCTGCCAGACGGTGAGAGTTTGCCCGAGGGGCTCGACATTCTGCATAAGTCCAATACCGGCCGTTTGCAGTCGCTCATCATGCACGGCACGCAGGAGGAGATAACGGAGAAGCTGCAAAGCGCACATCCGCTGTTTATCGATGCCGTGCCGCTTACCCTCGAGGAGATATTCATTTACGAGCTTGGAGGTGCTGACTATGAAGTCAAAGATATCGTTCTTTAACGCCGGTATTTTTAAAAGTATGCTCAAGCGCTTCTGGCCGCTGTGGACAGCCTATTTCGCCGTATGGTTCATGAGCCTGCCGCTCCCCTCTCTTGTGGCAAGGCTTCAGGGCGTCAAGGAATCGGCTGTCACAGTGGTCGCTGCCGCAATGAAAACGAGCGTGGGAGCAAGTGTCGTCTCCGCCTTTGTGATGGGCATTCTTGCGGCAATGGCGGTTTTCGGTTTCCTATATAACTCCCGCAGCTGCGGCATGATCGCCTCGACTCCCGTTCGCCGTGAGGCGGTGTTCTGCTCGGCGTATCTTGCCGGTGCGCTGCCTGTTATCGCCGCCAACCTGCTTATCGCCGTACTCAACTGGCTGTTCACCCTCAGCAGCGGCATCGAAGGCGCCTGCATTTTCAAGATGAACGCCATTTTGTTCGCCGTGAACTCTATGGAGTTTCTCATCTTCTTCTCCATCGCCGCATTTATCGCCATGCTGACGGCGAACATCGTTGCCCTGCCGGTTCTCTACCTTATATTTAATTTTGTGTTTCTCGGCATGGAATATGTCGTCAGGATGCTCTACGGTATGTTCGTATTCGGCTATAACGAGCTTCCCGACTGCGTTTTGGAGTTCATGTCGCCGCTTATCTACCTGTTTACACGCATCGGTCTGAGCGCCACGAAAACGGCGGTCACGCTCACGAACTGGTCTGCATTGCTCGGCTACATCATTGCAGCCGTCGTGCTCACGGCCGCAGCGCTGCTGCTGTACCGCAAGCGCCGCATGGAGTCTGCCGGTGATGTTATCGCCGTAAAGTCTCTGCGTCCCGTGTTTAAGTTCTGCGTCACGGCGTGCGCAGCCCTCTGCTTCGGTCTTTTGTTCTTCGTCATCATAAGCACGCTGTTCACAAGTCTTTCGATGTCCATGCTCATTTTGTCCGCCGGACTTATCATCGGCGCATTCATCGGCTATTTTGCGTCCGAAATGCTGCTTAAAAAGAGCTTCCATGTCTTTAAGGGCAATTGGAAGGGCTTTGTCATCACCATTATTCTGTGCATCGTTTTCGCCTTTGTCTGCGTGACTGATCTGTTTGGCCTTTCCTCGCAGCTGCCGGATATCGACGATATTGAAATGATAGTCTGCAACAGAGAGGCCGGCGGCTATGATGTGACCGAGCGCTCGGATATCGAGGCCATACTCGATGTCAACAAGGCCATAATCGACGACCGGGACAAGTACGAGGGTCTTGACTACACCGACTACGAAAGCGTCGGCTACGTGAGCCTTAGATACAAGCTCAAGGACGGTCGTGTCATTTGCCGCGGGTATACCCTGCTTATTGATGATAACTACAAGGCGTATTACGCTGCGCTGGGCTCGGTGAACATCGTAAAGTCCTGCTTCACACCCGAGATACCTGTCACGGTACAGAATGTGTACGACGCATCGTTTGAGTACCCCTCCGGCTCCGGAGAGCTGAACTCGATATCGCTCACCCCCGAGCAGGCGGTCGATTTCTACGAGAATGCGCTGATGAAGGATATCGAAAACGGTGCGAAGAAGCCGCACATCCCCGAAATGAGCAGCACGGCAGGCACCGATACCCCCGATTCGTATGTCTACATTGAGCTTGTCTCCGTTCCCGATGCACCCAACGAGGAAGATACCTATGACAGTTTGGTCATCGAGATAGACGCCGACTGCACCGAGTGTATAGCATGGGTCAAGGCAAATCTCAACATAGATCTTCACAATATAGACGGATGAGTTAAAAAAATAGTAATAGTCGCCCATATGGCGGCTATTACTATTTATAATTAATTCCTTTTTTGTTCATGCCTTTGTCATATTATCAGGTTATTATATAGACACTCAAATATAAGAGGCGAAGGCAATCATGGAAGACCGTAAAGATGAAATTAACAGCGGCAAAAACATCTCGGAGGCTGAAAATCTCAGCTCTGAGACCGAGAGTGCTCAGGAAACCGAGAGCAACGCTTCGGCACCGTCCGTCTCCGATGACGGCGAGTACCACTTCGTAAGACCCGAGCAGAATCTGTACGAGGATGCAGAGTTCGTCCCCTGCGGGGAGGCGACCGAGATTCCCAAGTACTATGTCCCCTCGGAGAAAAAGCCCAAGGAAGAAAAACCGAAGGACAGGAAGGCCGCTCCGAAATCGAAAAAGTGCTTTGTTAAGCTTGCGTGTGCCTGCCTTGCGTGCGCACTCATAGGCGGTGCGGTCGGCGGCGTTGTGTCGTGGAAGGTGCTTGATAACAACAGCTCCACCCCCGAAGCAACGAGCAAGCCCATCTCCGCCGGCACCAGCGGCGCATCAGTAAGCACAAAGCCAAGCGGCACGACCGATATCTACTCGCTCGGCTGCAAACAGGCAGTCGGTATCACCACCGAGGTCACGACCACCAACTGGTTCGGTCAGACAAGCTCCAGCGCAGTTTCCGGCTCAGGCTTCGTCGTTACCACTGACGGATATATAGTTACAAACTACCATGTCATCGAGGCTGCATATCAGCGCAATTACAAGGTCTCGGTCATGTTCTACGACGGCAAGACCTATGATGCCACCATCGTCGGCGTTGAGGAAGAAAACGATGTTGCGGTTTTGAGGATCGATGCCACCGGCCTCACGCCCGTCGTCGTCGGTGACAGTGAAAGCATTCAGGTCGGCGAAGAGGTCTACGCCATCGGCAATCCCCTCGGTGAGCTCGCATTCACCATGACTACCGGCCATGTCAGCGCGCTCGACCGTAAGATCACCACAAACGAGAGCCCCAGCGCAATCAATATGTTCCAGTTCGACGCTGCCGTCAACTCCGGCAACTCCGGCGGCCCTCTGTATAATGCTGAGGGCAAGGTCATCGGCATCGTCACCGCAAAGTACAGCTCTACCGGCGTTGAAGGTCTGAGCTTCGCTATCCCCATTAACGATGCCATCGACATTGCAAACGATCTTATCACCAACGGCTATGTCACCGGCAAGGCGTATCTGGGTGCGAATATCGACAGCAGATACGATTCCGTTTACGCAAACTACTACAACATGCCCGAGGGCGCATATGTGTTCAGTGTTGAATCCGGCAGCTGCGCAGAAAAATGCGGTCTCGCGGCAGGCGATATAATCACCAAGCTCGGTGGTAACGAGGTCAAGGACTTCAACGACCTCGACTCGGCTATCCGTTCGTTCAAGGCCGGTGAGTCGGCCGAAATAACGGTCTACCGCAAGGGCGGCTACAAAACGCTCCATGTGGTCTTTGACGAATCTAAGCCCAACACCGAATCAAACGGTGTTAACGATTCCGGCCTTTCAAGCCACAATCCGTTTGGCTAAGGCCCACTAAATAGCTATTTCTCTTCTCCTTATACATCCTCTCTATTCTTTTCTCAAAGCAAAAGGCCACGGCGCAAGCCGTGGCCTTTTGTCATTTGTATTTGATCATTTCTTTTTGGCAGGCTGCCTGCCGGTCTTTTTGTGTCCGCATACGGTGCAGTACTCGCCCTTGTCGTAGAAATGACGGCCGGACTCGATGTGCTGCTTCATGTTTATAAAGCGGGTGCGCTCAGCCTTGGTGAGCTTGTCCTTAAATTGCCGGTGCAAATAGTCCTTTGCGACGATGACGCACACGCAGGTAAAGATTATCGCGAAAAACACGAATATCGTAAACGCCGCCCACAAAACGCCCTTGACGACCTGATCGGACGCAGGTCCGTCAAGAAACGGGCGGAAGTACACCGCCGCGCCTATCGCAACGCAGGTCAGCGCAAGATACACAAAAAAGTGCGGGAAAAGCGTAGGCGGAAGCCCGCAGCAATGGGGGCATATCTTCATCCCCTCGGGTATAAGGTTATGGCAATTATCGCATTCTCTCATGACGCTTCTCCTTTGAGTTGATACCATGATTATAGTGCAATCACGGTGTTCCGTCAAGCGGAGAAGTCGATTTTTGGTTTACTGCGCCAATGCCCTGCCGAGGCTGACGCACTCTGTGAGCGTATCACCGTCAGGCTCACCGCAGCATATAACTGCGCCGGAGACGAGCTTTGCGCTCAGCCCGCGGCAATTGTTTGCCCACTTTTCCATCCACTCTCCGCCGCCCCAGCCGTATGAGCCGAATAGTCCGATAGTTTTGCCCGGAAGTTTGCCCTCCATGCTGCGGAACATGGGTGCAAACTCGGTTTCCTCAAGCTCATCTGCGCCCATAGCCGGGCAGCCGAAGGCTATCGCGTCAAAGTTATCGACCATGTTTTCGTGAAATTCGTCGGCTTTGAATAACCCTACCTCCGCCCCGGCTGCCTGCGCGCCGCTTTTGACGGCGTTCGCCATTGTCTCGGTGTTGCCCGTTCCGCTCCAATATACAACTGCTAACTTACTCATTTCTTTTCCTTTCACATGATAAGCTGCTCGAGACTCGCGCCGCTTTTAAAGCGGCTGATGCTTTCCTCGGTGCATTTTCTGCACGCCTCAAATTGGCGCTGCGCCATTTGCGTGTCGCCGTAGACCTTCCACAGCCCCACGGTTTTATAATTTTTTGCTCTGTTGCGCACGAAGCCGAGCACATCCTCCGGCGGATAGCCGAGAAACAGCCCCACCTCGTGCGGGAAGCCGCGTGAAGTGCGCATACGCCACATCAGATGCAGCAGGCATTTTTCCGTGCTGCCGCATGGGTAGCCGAGCTTTTTGAGCATCGCAGCGGCTTTTGGCTCATTCAGGTCGCGCGCAAGAGCTTGCATGCGTCCGACATACAAAAGTGCCGTTTCCTCCGCAAACCGCAGCGGCATTATGACGAGCCCCTTGGGCTCAAACAGCCCGTTGAGTCTGCGCAGCTCGGCCTTGACCTTCGCCTCGGAGCGGTAGCTTGCCGAGAACATGCTGCCGGTCTTGAGTCCCGCCAGCGTCGGCGCGCACATTTTTACGATCAGTTCCTCGCTTTTCATGTGAGTATTATCTGCAATTTTTCATGAAAATATGAAAACACGGCTGATGCAAGCACATCAGCCGTGTCTAAAATTTTGTTTACTTGGTGTAGTTGTCGAAGTAGCCCTGGATGTAGATGATCGGGGTACCCTTGTCGCCGCTGCCGGAGGTCAGGTCGCACAGCGAGCCGATGAGGTCGGTGAGTCTTCTCGGGGTCGTGCCCTCGGAAGCCATCTGACCCTTGAGGTCGTCGTCCTTTTCCTTGATCTTCTCTGAGATAGCGGCCTTGAGCTCGTCGCCGGAAAGTTCGGCAAAATCGTTGTCGGCAAGGTACTTGAGCTTGAGCTCGTTGGGCGTACCGTTGAGACCTGCGGTGTAGCCCGGGGAGACAACGGGGTCAGCCAGCTCCCAGATCTTGCCCACGGGATCCTTGAACGCGCCGTCGCCGTAGACCATGACCTCAACTGTCTTACCGGTCTTGTCATAGATGAGCTTCTGCACGCGCTCGACGAATTCCTGGCAGTTGACGGGAAACAGCTTGACCGTGTCCTCGGTTGCCTTATTGGAGCCAAGCAGGCCGCAGAAATCGTTGTAGCCGCTGCCGTTTACGGGTGCGGTGAGGATATCGTCAAGGCCATAGACGGTCTCGGCACCGTGCTTTTTGAGAAGGCGCTTGGTGCGAGCTCTGGTGTGGATATCGCAGCAGAGCACATCCTTGGTGTAGTCAAGAATTGCGACGGGCTTGTTTGCAAACACGATCTCGCACTCGCAGCCGCAGGCGAGGATGAGCTCCTTGTAATACTCGACATAGTCGATGCCGGTGAAGGGGTGCTTTATATAGCCGAACAGCTCACGATACTTTGCCTCGCTGAGGACATCGGCATAGGGGTCAACGCCCTTTTCGTCGAGCATGTCGATATCAAACAGGTGATTGCCGACCTCGTCGGAGGGGTAGCTGAGCATGAGGGTTATCTTCTTGCAGCCGAGCGCGATACCGCGCAGGCAGATGGCAAATCTGTTTCTGCTGAGGATGGGGAAAATTACGCCGACATGGCCGCCGGGGTACTTTGCCTTAACATCGGCAGCGATATCGTTCACGGATGCATAGTTGCCCTGCGACCTTGCAAGGATCGACTCGGTGATGCCGATGACATCCTTCTGGCCGATGGTGATATTCTCCTGCTCGATGCAGTTCAAAACGCTGTCGGTAACGATCTTTGCAAGATCGTCGCCCTCGCGGATGATGGGCGCTCTCACGCCGCGTACAACTGTTCCGATAGTTCTTTCCATTGCTGTTCTCCGTTCCGCCTGTCGGCTGATTATTTATAAACTTGCTTTTGCTTCAACATTATAATACATTTCAAGTCATAATCCAAGTAATTTTTTGCGATAAAAAACTCCGGCTCAGATCAGTCGGAGTTTTTTCATTATCACACACGATTCATGCAGCGGATGATGCACTGCACTTCCTTGGTCAGGTTGCTGTCCTTCTTGGAAAAGACCGTGTATTTGACGGTGAAGTAGCCGCCGGTGGTATTGCCGTCTTCGTCCTTGCCGAGCGCCTTGTACTCAAGGTGAAAGTCGCCGATCTTCATATCGGGATACGCGCCGGTGTTGACAAGCTCAACGACATTGCCGTTTTCGAGATTTCTCATTCTCAGAATGCCGTCTTCCTTATTGGCGCTGTCCTTGAGCGAGAAGTACGCATCTCTAACACCGTACTCGTAGTTTGTGAACACAAACTCGACATTGGGAATGATCGTGCCTGCCGAGTCCTTGAAGCTGGTGTTCTCCTCTGCGACGGTGAGATTATCCGAATAGCGCAGGATATCGCCGAGGGAGGTGTTGACGATATTCGCCATTGAGGCGCTGTTTGCCTCGAACTTGGCCTCATCGTATACCCTCACGGCAGAATCCATGCCTGTGTCGATGCCGAGTATGAGGAACACGAGTATCAGCAGCGTTGCGAGCATTTCTATGAGGGTGAAGCCGCTTTTTGAAGCTATTTTTTTCATGTTCCAGCATCCTCCGTCGGGGTCGGGGTCGGGGTCGGCGCGAGGTAGTAGGCGTAAAGCGCGCTGTCGTTATTCGGCTCACGGCAAATGTACACATTGTCCTGTGCAACAGCTTCGTTGTTGACTTTAAACGTCACATGGCCTTCCGTCGAGCCGGCGACCTCCGCCTTTTCTACATAGACCATCTGCTCCTGGTACTGCCGGTCTGCGACCTTGGCGGTGCGGTTAACATCGGCCGAGGCGGAGATCATGCTCAGAAGAGCGATGGACGAAAGCGTGAAAATGAGAATTGCCGCCATGGACTCGACAAGGCTTTCGCCGGCCTTGCTTTTCAGTTTGCGTATCAGTCGTTCCATTTAGCCGCCCCCTTAAGTATCTCGGGTGGATCCCAGCTTATCGTCTGGGTATTGGTCGTGGTTTTGATCTTCACAAGCACACTCGAGCTTGAGCCGG
>OBLI01003954.1_pt1 | contig 10945 bp, 12 predicted proteins | sample 1519701 | NCBI WGS metagenome assembly OBLI01 (sample SAMEA3663005, study PRJEB22513) | pig gut metagenome | biome: pig gut; feature: pig-associated habitat; material: faeces | place: France | collected 2012 | reverse complement strand
CAAAGAATACCACGCAATCAGAAATAAATATTTTTGACCGTATCATCTGAAAAAGAGTAGTTGATACAGAATACTATATCAGCAGAAACATCAATGTAACCGCCACCGTGTATCCATAGGCTTCTCCCTTGTTTCAGGAATTTCCGGTTTTGTAAAACAATTATATAGTATTAACAACAAAAAAAGGAAACCTCTAAATAAAAAGGTTTCCTTTTTCTCTCACATAATGCGGAAGATGGGACTTGAACCCACACGCTCGCAATGAGCACAAGATCCTTAGTCTTGCTCGTCTGCCAGTTCCGACACTTCCGCATGTGCATCACATGCTCTTGCGACGACTTTGATATAATAACAAACCCCACCGTTTTTGTCAATGACTTTTTTTACTTTTTCTGTTTTTTCGATCTTTTTTCCATTTTTTATTTTTTTCACTTGACATATGATACGAAAACAGATAGAATAGCTTTTGCAAGTTCACTTGCAGATGTTTGCAGAAGTGGCGGAATTGGCAGACGCGCAGGCTTCAGGTGCCTGTGGTAGCAATATCGTGTGGGTTCAAGTCCCATCTTCTGCATTAACAGATAAGAGCAGAACCTATTGATTACTCAATAGGTTCTGTTTTTAATTCTTCATTGAATAAATCTTTCTTCAAAAATATATCCTGCAAGCCTCGCATCGCATCAACTGCATCCAGATTAATACTCTTTATAAACAATAAATATCTTGATACAATAGCTGAAATCTCGTCATCTTCATCCACCGGAATATCATCTACCACCATCTGTTTTACCAATCTTATTAATCGGGCTGAAGCATCATTTTTCACTCTTCCAACGAGTTCATCCAAAGAAACATCAAAAATATCAGCTAACAGCATAAGTTTTTCAAGTGTTGGTGTACTTTCTTCCTGTTCCCATTTTGTCACAGCCTGTCTTGACACATTACATTTCTCTGCTAATTCTTCCTGCGAAAGATGCTTTTCCATTCGAAACAACTGGATATTATACCCTAATTCCATATGTTATCACCTCCTGATATTTACATTATCACTTAATTCGCCTGTTCACCATCAACCGGCACTATCAATTTTGCAACCACTGGTTGCATTTTATTTGAATCATCCAATATTTATTTGCATCTTTTCAAGAAAATCACCAATTGTACAGCTTAGATGCTCATTCGAATCCAATGAGGCATAATCAAACAATTGATAGTCCGGATCGAGTTCCAATTTTTGGATCAGTTTTCCCGTATTGACTGCATCATCTAACCCATCATGGAAATTTCCCTCCGGTTCGACCTCAGCACGTTCCAGTGCTTCCTCTAAGCTAAACTGCCTGTCCAATTTGAATCTTTGCCTGAATACATCCTGATAATCCACCCAGCGATCCATTTCCATAAATGTATTTATGCATGCACTTTCAATATGTTTGGCTTTCAATTCACGTAAAAGCTGTCTTTGATCCGAATCACTCCATGCAAAGATTTTGTATTCTCTTTCCCCGATCCATTCTGTCAGATGCTCCAATGCCTCCTTTAATCCCGGGGCTCTCTTGATATCATAATTACGAATTCCCGTCATATGCTCTATGAAGTTATCCAACACCCCATACTCAGGATGAACATACTGACAAAGTGTTGCAATTCTTGAAAATTGTTCATCCAGAAGTACTGCTCCAATCTGAATAATTTCGCTTGCATATTTATAACTTCTGCAATAAAGTTTTGATACTCTGCACATTTCTAAATCAATTACCAGATAATTCATATGTACCTCCACTATTTAACTTCTATCCAACAGATCGGAGTTTGATCTTATACCTGCATTCAGCTTCTTTGTCTGATATAATTACAGATATCTTTTTTCAAATAAGGAATCAGATGCTTCCCCTCCGTTACTTGCTGATTTCATTTTACAATCCCAGACTATAATTTTCAATTTTCATATGTAGAATAAAAGTAGACATCCTTATTCTTCCAGATATAATTCCATTGCCTTATATGCATTCAACGTATTCGTATCTGCATCATTAAAAGTGTCGGAATATGTCTGTAAACTGCCGGATGGATTGGTTGCACAGTTTGTAAGTGATATATACGCATCATAGAGATCCGAAATCGCATCGTAGGCATCTTTGTATTCCTCTGGCGGATTTTTCAATTTCTTCATCAGTTTATTCACCGAATCCTGATTCTCTTTAATACTGCTTATCTGGCTACTAAAGCTTGCATCTGCGTACAGATTACTCATTGCGTCGTTAAAATCAGATACGAAATATCCGTCAGGTCTGGTATATTTATCTGTTTTATCGTCTCTCTCCTCATAAATTGCATTGTACCATACCTCTTTCATCAGATTTGCACTGGATTCTGCATCACTTGCCCCTGTCAGCATCGTGATCGCAGCTAATTTCAGATTATCGGAATACTCCTCTATCATTTGTGCATATTCATCGGCAGCTTTTTTCTTCTGATATTGTGTTATACCGAATGCTGCTGCTACACCCACAACCAGTAATACGATTAAGATTCCAATGATCGTTTTTACTTTCTTTGTAACCTTCACACCTGTTACTTCAACCTTCTGTGGCTGACTATTTACTCCCTGCTCTAAAGAAGTCTCAACCGGACATCCACAATTCGTGCACTCGGTCATTCCCTCTTCAAGTTCTGCACCACACTCTGCGCAATGCTTCTTCTCCTCCGGTATCAATATCTCACCACAATGTACACATTTCTTTGCTTTTTCTGATATCTGTTCTCCACAATGTGGACACACAATCATTGCCATAATAATATCCTCCTTCATCTTTATCACATCTGCTAATACTATCAATAGAACAAAAAAGATCAGCGAAAAGGATTTTTTCCTTTCGTTGACCTGATTATGCCAGATTGCAAGTCCATAAATCTCCACTTGTATCTCGAATTTATGTTCTTTTTTGCACTTTTGTAGGATTTTATTCTATTTTTTGCTATATTGCTGTGCCAGACGACGGATCTCCTCCTGTATCTCCTCTACCAGACTTTCCGGGCCGGTAATCTTTGCCCTTTCACCCAATGCCATAATCCAGTGAATAAAATGCATACTTGCCGACACCTTCACAACAACCCTGAAATGATCTTCATCCACTTTTTGCATGCTTACATCCTTGCCAAACCGGTCGATCATAACTCCCGCAAGACTGTTTTCACAAAGAATTTCCACATACTGTTCCTCTCCACTGAACATGTGGAACATTTTCTTGGCATAAGCTGCCATATCCAGTTCTTTGAACTTATATCTTCCCTCACGCCCCTTATTTTCGATTTTTATATGAAGCATCTTATCTACACGGTAATGCTTTATCAGATCGGCATCTGAATCGTAACCTACCAGATAATAATTTTCATCATCCCAGGATAATCCCCACGGACTGATCTCATATCGCGCACCATCCCTTTTTAATTCCGGTTCCTTTTTCACATTCCACGTAAAATACTGAAAGGAAATCTTCGCATTCTGTGCAATTGCATTATGGATTGCATCAACATTCTCCATAATATCATGATTCATGGACTTCACCCGTCCTGCAACATACACCTGTCGTTGCAGCATGGCTGCGTCCTGTCTGCTCGCTAAATGCTCAATTTTCTTAATCAGTTCATTTGATTTTTCTTCGGTAATAAACTTCGCTGATGCAACAGAATCAACCAGAAGCTTTAACTCTGCCAGTTCAAAATCCCGGTTGATTACCTGATAATGATACGTCTTCCCATACTGGGTCTTTTTTATCTTGATTCCAAAATCATCAAGCTGTGCAATATCATCATACAGACTCTTTCTTTCCGCTGTTACGTTGTTTGCAGACAGCTTATCAATAATTTCCTGCAAGGTGATATCGTGTTTTGCATCTGTATTCTCCAATAGAATTCTTGCCAGATAAAGAATCTTAAGCTTCTGGTTACTTCTTGCACCCCGTCTGCACTTCTCTACCTGTACTTCCAGTTCCTCTGACATAAAAAATCCCCCCGTATGTTGATATCTCGATTATATCAAAAATACCGGAGGATACAAGATTCCAATACGATTTTTGTGGCATATTCAAATAATCTTTTAACAAATTTTCCACCTGTTCATATATCATTGGAATAATTTCTGTTGCATATATTCGGGATTTATCACAAGTAAATTTTATATCCTGAAAATAAGAAATATATTCTTTCTTCTCCAATATTTTGCCAGAATTTTCTCCGCCAATTCCTCCAGCTTTTATATATGGCTCATATTCCCCATAAGCTGATGGTCTGCCATTCATTTATAGTGCCCACACTTAAACCGTTATCTCGATCTGATTTTGTTCTACCGCAACAATACAGCTTTCATAATAGCCATCCCCGGTTGTCCTTGGTCCGCTAATTACTTCGAACCCATCATCCAATAACCGCTTCGTAAGCTCATCCACCTTCGTCTTGCTTCCGACAGAAAAAGCAATGTGCGCATAGCCGGTACGGGCAGGATCTTTTGGCAGATCCTGCATTTTAGGCTTGTTCATAATTTCTAACCGTGCCCCATCCTCAAAGGAAAGAAAATAGGATCGGAATCCGGTTTTTACATTATAATATCCTTCATTTGAGACAGCATCCAGATATTTCAAGAAAAAATCTCTTACGCCCTCTAAATCATTTACGTATATTGCAATATGTTCAATCTTCATTTGAATCTCTCCTATTATTACATGCAATCAATTTCAATTACAACGATGTTCTTCCTCTATCTTATCTTTCCTAGTCAGATAACGCAACCAGATATTTACACCTCCACCCCGAACTTATCCATTACATCACTCTTACATTCTAACCGCTGCTCGGTGACCGCGAGCGAATTTAATCCCATGCAGGCAATAAACAGTTCACTGATATCCCAGTTCTCCATCGGCTGCCCGGCGAAATAAGCTGCCATCGGCACGTAGGTTCTGCCATCTACTTTTGCCTGTGCAATATATGCATACAGGTACACCAGATAACTGCGGTAGTGCCTGACCTCATTGCATAGCTGCTCCTTCAGATAGCATTCCAGTCCATCGAAAAACATCTTAGCATAAAAGCATTCAAATGCCTTCCGCTTTAGGGTCCGATATGCTTCCCTGAGGTTCTTCGGTCTGCCCAGAATCAGTCCTTCCTTGTAGCTTAAGATACGGATAAGCTGCATGCCGATTGTAGAGTGTCCCCGGAACAGAACCTTTTTTACAAGCCTGACAAACGTGTGGATCATCCGGCGGATGCGATGTCTTTTCCGCTTTGCCGCTGCATTGCCTCCTGTCTGATGCTCCTGCCGCCAGATATGGATATATTCCCGTGAAAGAAAGCTGTAGCTGTGTTTCCGTAAGAAGTAAGAATGATCTTCCATATCCACGATCAGTTCCAGCCGTCTCGCCAGTGCATCACTGTATGTAAACCTTGCATATGGGCAGATCCGCATGATCCGTTCATACATATGGGAAAAGGAATAGAACTTTTCTTTGACCTTGAACATTCCATGAATGCATAGCCAGAACAACGTCCCGATCGCAAGCACTTCCAGACCGCCATTGATCCACTTCCCATCCACCAGCGGAAGTAGCCGGTAAAGCCTGCTCCGCAGCCAGTTTGTCCGCAAAAAAACTGCCAGCAGAACGCCCGCTAATCGGTACTGTAAAAAACTCATATACAGCCAGTCGAGTAATTTATACCGGAACTTCCGTAAAAAGAGGATCCGTTTTTCATCCTTGGTAAAATACTCCTGACATAAAAACAGGATCATGCACATTACAGCCAGAATCAGCCGTTTTGAGATCTTCTCATTATAAGTAAGACCAAACGAGCAGATATAGATCAGAATATACTTCTGTTTTGTGCTGAATATTTTATAATTTAAAATCGCAATAATAAAAAACAGATAGATAAAAAACAGATTATCTCCAAATAGTCCTTCCATGTCACTCCTCTTTTCTGCGCATGCGCCTTGCCGATAACTATCATATCTATTTTTCTATAAATCTGCCTGTTTTTCAATCAACCATTTTCGACCTTTTTCAATAGGACACAATTTCCTATTGCAAAATCAAGTGTGCGCTTACCGCACACTTTCGCGCCCGAGCGGATGCATCGCATAATCTTCCACTCTGCGAGGTGCGCATCTTAACTTTTTGCTGTATAGGAATTCCAACGGAATTTCCTATACAGTAAAAAAGCATCAGCCAACCAAATGACTGATGCCCACAATATCTTCTCATATAATTTTTCAAAGCTCCATCTTATAAAACCTTGCGTCCGTTTACTGTCAGCTTAAACGTTGTTCCTAAGATCTCTGCTGATTTTCTGCAAAGCATCATACGTTCCAGAAAGATTTCAAAATAATCATACATGGAACAGATACTTTCATCGATCTGAAGATTTAATGCGATCACGGATTTATCCTTTGCAATTTTCAGCTTGGATTCCGTAACTGCATAATTCACCCGGTCGTGAATATCGAAGGATGACTTTTCCTTCTGACGCACCCTGCTTCTTCGTACATCGGTCTTATCTGCAATGATAAGTGCCGCAGAGATAACATCCTCCGGACCACCGGTTGATTCATCATGGTTTCCGATCGCAGATACGATCGTTACACGGTCCGCTAAAGGCAGATCTGTCTCTTTTAACAGATCATTGGCAAGCAGTGCTCCATATTCCGCATGGTGTGTACGGTTGATCGCATTTCCGATGTCATGCATAAATCCTGCAATTTTCGCAAGCTCGATCTCATGCTCCGAATAACCAAAACGCTCTAAGATCTTCCCCGCCTGACGCGCTACCTGCACGCAGTGTGCACTGGAATGATCCGTAAAACCAAGCTGCTTTAAGTTTGCATCTCCCTTTTTTAAATATGCATTGATTTCTTTATTACTGGTAATATCCTTATACTTCAACTACGTCTGATCCCCTTTTTCCATTCGTATTACAACTGTACTCCGTTTTTCTCCCAGTCATGTCCCGTTGTATTCCTCATCAGGAAAATACAGCCGCCTATGAATCCTGGGAAGAAACCTGCATAGCCGGCAGTCAGAAGTGCATTCCATAATACTTCTGTTCCGAAGGGCTTTAAGCCAAGACTAATGATCATTCCAAGCAGAAATGCTGCCAGTGACCATATTCCGGTATTTAAGATCAGAAAAACTCTCTGTTTTGTTTTCGCCTTTTTACATTTTTCTTCTACAAACTTCCATAAGCCACGCATATTCCCGCTTCCTTTCCTGTCCGGACGAATGCCCCGGTACAGCCATATGTAATCACATCTTTTCTTTACAATTACATATTACGGTTGCCTGCGCTTACCTGCTATCAAGTTTGTGTAAAAGAATGTAAAATCCCTGTAAAACCTTAATCTGCTTTCTTTTGTCCCGCCTTAAGCAGATCAAGCAGTCCCTTCGCCTTTATGATCGCAATGCCCTGTGCTTCATCTCCGAGGACAACAAGGTTATCACCGGGCTTTATATCGAAGATCTTTCTTGCCTTGGCAGGGATCACGATCTGCCCCTTTTCTCCGACCTTCACCATTCCAAACACATGCTTTCCCTTTGGCGGAACGCCAAGTCCAAGGTTGTCCCTGTCATCCTTGTCATAGTTTACAAAATCATCCATCGTCACACCGAAAATATCCGCTAAAAGCTTGCAACGCTCAATATCCGGCAGGGATTCTCCCGTCTCATACTTTGACAGGGTCTGTCTGGTTACCCCGATCTTATCGGCTAATTCATCCTGCGAATAACCATGCATTTTCCGCAGGGCGATCAGATTGTCCTTAAACATGTTTTTTCTCCTTTTTGATTCCAAGTACACACCACCGGATCACCGGGATCCGACTAATCACCTCATTTAAAACAAATGCACCAAGAAAAGCACTGATACCGGTCAGCAGATAGATGCATACCGGTGGCAGCTTTGGTGCATACTGCATCAGATAATAAGCCGCCATGGCAAGCGGCAGATAATGGAATATATACAGTCCCCATGACTTTCCTGCCATCCACTGCGTAAACGGATTCGATCGATCTCCATACTTTTTCATAGTTGCAAGCACTGCAAGAATAGCGATCCAGCAGTATACACAGGCGGGTAGATTATTCAGCACCGGTGCTGCTGCGTAATTTTCTCCAAAATAGTGGACTGTATAAGCTATGCCAAGTACAACGGCTGCAACATCAAGCACCTGCCACCATCTGCTTAACCGCTCGATCACCTCATCATGGGAGAAAATAAAATATCCCACGAAAAAACTAAAACCATAAATACCAAAGCGGTAAACCGTAATGACCGGTGTATTCAGGATCTGTGCACAGCCATACACACAAACGGTCAGAAGAAGCAAAAACCACACAGGTGTCTTCACGCCCAGTCTCCAGAGACGATCCTTTTCTATTTTTCTTACCAGTAAAAGCAGCATTGAAAAGATCCACAGCATCTGGATATACCATAATACTCCGATTCCGGATAACGCCATGATAATATATAGTACCGGTCCCGGCACCGCAGTCATCTGATCAAAGCCCCCTCCGATCTTCATATTATAGTAGCCTAAGATCCAGTGGAATACAAAGATTCCGATCGTCGATGGCACAAGCAGCTTTCTCGTCTTATCCCTGACATATGATTTCGTGTCATGCCCACTCAGATAATACCTTGCACTCATGCCGGATACCACAAAAAGTAATGCCATAAACCATGGATACACGAGATACTGGAATCCATCCTGTAACTGGTTCTCATGAAAAGCCCCGATCACGCCAAACGGCTGTACCCCATTAAACATATAGATCACGTGATAGATTACTACGATCACAACCGTGATCCAGCGAATATTATCCAGATAGAGTCTTCTTTCGTTTTTCATACAATTCCCACCTTTGCAATTATTCTTAACATATTATAGCATAAAGAAAGCTGGTACACGACCAACTTTCCTTAACACTTTTTCTCTGTTTCTGTTAAAAATCATTGCTTTTCTGAGTGCTAGGATCGACCAGCCTTCATTGCTTTTTTACAATCATACATCAGATTATCCGCTTCACGGAAAATGTCATCAATCTTTCCCGATTCTCCCTCTGCGACACCGGATGCAACACTATAGACTTTGATATCATTACTGATCTTCATAACATTCTCACGCATGGTCTTTCTGCATTCTTCAAAGACCGGGCGGCTTACATTTTCTGCAAGTACACAGAATTCATCCCCACCGATCCGGTAACACTTACCAACATCCCGAAAAGATTCTTCTAATAATTCCGCCGTCTTACAGATGATCTGATCCCCATAGGCATGTCCGAAATTATCATTTGCATGTTTTAAACCATTCATGTCAGCGACAAGAATGATCACAGGTGTATGCTCCTGCTTCTCGAGTCTTGTCTTTTCCTGTTCATATGCAAAACGGTTGCCCAGATGGGTCATTCCATCGGTATAAGCCATTGTCTGCAGGATTTCTTTTTCAAAATCCTCTCTTCTAAGCCTCTTTCCTTCGCGGACAACATCTATTCCGACCTTGAAAATAAACAGACACAGACCAAAACGCAGGATATTACCACTGTTTTCCTTATTCACAAATACAAAATATCCAAGCTCCAGAATCGTACTTACGACCAGGATCAGCACTCCGCTATAAAGCGTCTTCCTCTTCTGCGCTTTTTCAATCTTATGAATGGAAAAGAGTGCTGCAAGCAGACCTAATACCGTCAGGCTCAGATAAACACGGTTCGTCCACTGTGATTCAAACTGGGAACAGATTCCGGTTGCCGCAAACACAAGCTGAACCAGATTCAATACAATGCCAAGCAGATATAAGACCTTCAGATATATTTTATCCGAAAACTCCTCATAACTTAACAAAAACCGTACCAGAAGTACCGGCATCAGCCCGTAGGTAAGATAGCTGAGATAGATACCAAGCACCAGATTATTCATAAACAGTTCTAACACATGACACTCGATGAACATCCATAATCCGGTATCTGCTGCAAAAAGTCCAAGGAACAGCATCTGCCCCGCCTTTTTCCGGTGGATTGCAAATAATCCATGCACCATATCATAAATACCAATCAGAATCAGGATCAGACTTGGAATCAGCGACCAGACCGCTCTTTCTAAGATCATCGAAATAAAGGAAGCCTGTGTTCCAAAATACACTCCCGGCAGATAACCGGATACTGCCGCAAGATCATATCCCGGCTGTAATTCAATCGTCAGTGTCTTTCCATCATAATTCTCACCTAAATGCAGACTCTTCCAGAACGATCCATATCCCATTGGAAATGGCTTTGTAAAAGCTTCTCCGCTGTCGAAGATCAAATCGCCATCCAGATAGACTTTCGCACGACTTTGTCTGCTCCGGAACAGAATACTGTCTCCCTTTCCTAAGATCTCCTTATGAAGTACCGTTGTCAGATAGATATTCTCCCTGTCCGGATTATCGATCATACCCGGAAGTATTGTCTTTGTCTCCTGATCTCCCCAGCTTACGGTAAAGGTATCTTCCATCTTCTGACACTGATCGATGTGAAAGCCCTTATAATCAAGTGGTCTGCACAAGCAGGCTGCGATAAACCCGATCAAAAATAAAATCCCAAGCACACCAAATGCCCGGTCTGAATATTTTCTCTTTTTATCATCTTTACTTTCCTGCATAGGAGTCTCCTTTCCGACTCTCATCTTACCCTTATGTATCTTATTTACGTTTTATATTTTAGCACAATCACTTCCAGGTACGCAAGACCACCCTTGCAAGTGTCTGCCTGCTTCCTATACAGATTCGGGTGTCAAAAGATGTTTTATAAAAATTAAAAGGGCAAAATGCAAAAAAATGTAAAGCAAACTTTTATTTGCGCTTTTTGCTGCGAGTGAAATCCACTGCTTACGAAAACCACAAGTGAAGCCTCCTCTGAACTTG
>OBLI01003949.1_pt1 | contig 10955 bp, 10 predicted proteins | sample 1519701 | NCBI WGS metagenome assembly OBLI01 (sample SAMEA3663005, study PRJEB22513) | pig gut metagenome | biome: pig gut; feature: pig-associated habitat; material: faeces | place: France | collected 2012 | reverse complement strand
CTTGAGAAACTTGGTAAATAAATAGTATGAGTTAAAGAGACCTTTTTCTCTATTCAGAACAAAGAGTAGCCATCATTATTGAAGGACTACTTACAGCATGCACTGCGTATGTTCCGAGTGCATTCATGGAAATTATTCAATCGAAGGACAAATAGTTCATTTTTCATTAGATCAATGGAAGTCAAGAAGATATATCATGAAGACTTGCAGATAGCCAAAGCTCTTATAAAGAGGGATAATTTGGTTACCCGCAAGTATTTCTACCAGCAGTGCTATCCTCTTTTCAAATCCATCTACGACAACTATTACACGGATTGTACGAACTGCAAGGAGTTCATTGACGAAATCTATATAGTAGTGTTAGCCCCAAGCAAAACAACAGGGAAATGTCAGATGGAAAATTTCAGAGGAGAGAGTACATTGACAAGCTGGCTGAAAACGGCTTGTCTATACTATTGCTACAAGAAGTATGAGTCAAAAAGTCGAATGCCCATATATGAGCCGCTGATTTTTCTCAATAATCAAGAAAAAGAAGATGATGATGGTAGGGATGAGGAAAAATTCGGCTCTATAGAGATAGATTTCAACAATCTCAACCGTGAGGATGCTCTTGTCATACTGAAGCGTATGCCCAACAAGCGTTACAGCGATATTATCCGCCTCCGCTACTTAGAGCTGCTCACGAATGAGGAAACGGCTAAAACCCTTGGCATGACAATGGAAAATTACTATAACAAGCATAAACTGGCGAAAGCCCAGTACATCCACATACACAGAAAGGAGGAACTGTTATGATAAACGATGATTTTGATTTCACCCTTGACAGTTCCGACTTCCCCGTGAGCATCGAAGAATTTGCCGCCTATGTGGACGGGAATCTGTCGGATGACGAGATGCAGCGGGTATCGTCTGTGATTGATGAAAATAAAGATATGCAAGAAATCATAGACAGCTGTAATTCTATTGATGATTTATATGATTATAACGAGTTCGTTGGAGATACAATTATTCCAGATGAGATAGAACGTATGGAGTTTGATGTTCCCAATTTGGACTCTATTAATATATGTGACCTACCTGTAGATTATCTGCAGGAGGAAGAAGTTGCCGCTTGTGCGGAAGAACCAACAAATTTAGACTTGTCTGTGTACGAAGATGAATCGTCGCATAATTCAGAAACACTCAATGCTCCGGAGAACCCTGATATATTATCAAATGAGGGAGATTCAGATTTAGATTTTTCATCTTCCTCTGATACAGAAATTGATATGTCATTTTTTGAAAATTGATATTTAGTTGATAGTTTTACAGAAAATAGATATTCTATAATAACATAATCGCATTATAAACTTAAAATAAATATGGTATGATAGAACCCTTAGTAATGTTTGACACAACAGGTGATGGCGTGGATGACACCATGGCTTGGATGGATGATTCTCATCTTTATTATGCTCAGGATTTATCTGGCGATGGCAATATTGATACAATTATTGCAATGTCTGATTTTGACGAGTATGGAAATCCTCATCAGACAGATTTTTCTTTTGATAGTGATGCCAATGGTATTCCTGACACTTTCAGAGGGGAGACTACTGATGACTGGGGAAATGTTGTTTCAATGTATGATGCAAATGACTACAATCAAGATGGTACACTTGATATGGCCAAGATATTTGGAGACACAACAGGTGATGGCAATTTTGATACGGTAGCAACAATGCATGCTGACAATTCTGACTCCAACGTTGTTTATAATCTTGAATTACATCAGGATTTCACCGGCAATCATACACCAGACTTATCAATGAAGATTGTGGGATATGATACAACTGGCGATGGAGAACCAGACGTGATGACATTGACCGTTGCAGGAGAAGATGGTGTATATTCTGACCCCATAGAGATGACTTACGAGGAGTTCGAGTCATTAAATGAATTAAATTATGCAACTAATATGTTCTCTGATTCTGCTGTTGTGGGGAATTTTGATCCTGAGACAAACCCAGAACTCGTCAGTGGGGATCCCGCAGAATCAATGGGATTCTGGGAGTATCAAGGCAACACTGGCAGATGTGCAATTTATGCTCAAAAATTCGCTATTGAGGAAATCCTTGGCCATGAAATTCCTATTGAAGAACTTGTCTCTGTTGCGGAAGAAAACGGATGGTTTAATGAAGAGGCAGGTGGCGGTACTGTAACTTTGAATATGGACAAGCTGCTTGAATACTATGGCGTTGAACACGAAATGTCATTTGACAACGACATCAATTCCCTTGAAGAGGCACTTAACAATGGTCAGAAGGTAATTGTTGGTGTTGATAGTGGACAGATTTGGTATGGAGATGAGAATAATATATTCTCTCCAGAGAATGCTGCTGATCATGCTGTTGAGGTTATCGGCATAGACCACTCGGATCCGAACAATCCAATGGTTGTATTGAATGATTCAGGTACTCCTAATGGATGCGGTGAAATGGTTCCACTTGACGTTTTTGAAAACGCATGGAGCGCAGGTGATTCTCAAATGATAGTATGTTGGGCTTAAAATATGTTTGCAATGAAAAATAAATCAATAATTTCGTTCTTATATCAGGAATACAAGAAACGTCCAGAGATTAGATCTCTAATACCCATGGGATATGTACCGGGCTACCCTATTATGTCAGTAGAAAACGACAATCTCATTTTGAAGGTTCCATTTCTCCGTTATAAGGCAACAGGGAAAGAAGACCAGACATTAGTGTTTCCTATTAGATTTGTATTGGAGTATTCACTTCCCGAACTTTCTGTAGTAAGGTTTACTGACCTCTCCATTTTAGAGACGTATAGCAATACAGATTTCAATCGCGCTGTGGGATTCTTTAGACATAATTCAATAAAACATCTGAACAAGGATATGTATCATGAATTTAGAATGCAAACTTTACAGAAATATGACAAGTTATGTAATGCACTCACTTTAGGGGAAGACTATGATGATTCAGATGACGTTTCGTTCAGAAATAGCCTTCAGGTTATCATTGAGCCATCCCTTTATGGGTTCTACAAGAATATAGATATTGATTTTTACGAAAAATACATTAAACAATAATATTTATGGGAAAAATCAACAATAAGGATTTCTTCAAGAAGAAAATTGAAGATAGCGCACCCTTGCAAACTGTTCAGACCGTACCAGCTGAGGAGAATGTTTGCAAACCTGACTTCAAAAGAGAAATGCAGTTGTCTCCCATCATCATGGAGAAGGCAAAAGTTACGGCAACTATACTCCATAACAATGGACTAAAGGCATTAGCAAATGAGGTTGTTTATGCCACTAAGAGTATTGCAAAAGAACATTTCACTGTTGCTGTGGTTGGGGAGTTTAGTAGAGGAAAGAGCACATTGATTAATCGCATATTCGACCGCGATATACTACCTACTGGCACTTTACCAACAACTGCACTCCTTACTCGCATTACTTATTCAGCCAAGGAGTATATGACTGTTGTAAGTGGAAATGGAAGAGAACGAAAAGATATCCCTCTCAACTTAGATTCATGGGATGGACTCGTTGCATCCAATTTTGGTGAAAAGGAGCCTGAAGGTCATGTGGCAATTGGAATAAATGATAGCTGGTTAGGAAAATACGGTATTGACATTCTCGACACGCCTGGGGCTGGTGATTTAGAGGAAAGGAGAGCACGGGTTATTGAAAACTGCCTACTCGGAGCTGACGCAGCGTTGATATCGATATCAGCAACAAAGCCGTTTAGTCTTACTGAACAAACATTTATCCGTCACAAGATACTTTCAAAGGGAACTCCATTTTTTGCTATAGCCTTGACACAATTGGACTTGGTGAACGAATCTGAACGTGAATGCGTGATAGCTCATATATACAAGAAAATAAAGGCGATGAAAGTATCAATGCCTGTACTTGTTGTGGACGATTCACTAAAGGGTACTTGTGGAAAATATGAAAATATTGTGGGAATTAATGTTTTAAAAGAACTCGTATTTTCATGGTTGACACACGTTGAAAGACGTGCGCTCACCGACAAATGGATGCTGACTAACTTGAACCGAATTGTTGACATGGCGCTTACTTCTCTTCTACAACAGAAAGCAATTCTTGATGCCAAGGGAGAAGAACGTGAACAACTGATTGCAACAAGAAATGCATCATTAGCGAATATTCATGGACAATGGGAAAAGCTGCGTAATGAAATGAAATATAGATGTGATAAGTGCATTGAAATTTTCAATGAAAAGGCTAGTGACTGTGGAGATACAATCACTGAAGCTCTGCAGCATGAAGCCGGAAGACAACCAAATCCTAAGGAATGGCTGGACAAAGAATATAGTTACCGAGTAAAAAGGGAACTATCTGCTGTTGCATTGACGCTTGACAATCTTGTAATGCGTCAATTATCTACAGATGTTCGCTGGCTAAATGGAATATTAGCTCAGCAATTTAAGGAAGTTATTCCAGTTGACATAGAAGGATTAGCAGCGAAGGAGGACTTTGTTGCAGATGTCAATAATAAGGGTCTGAAGATAAAAGACATAAAAGATGTCACCAAGAAGAATACTATGCTCACTACGGGAGCCACATTAGGGGCGGCTGCAATTACGATGTTGACAGGTGGAATGGGATGCCCCGTTATTTTTGCTACAATGGGAGTAGGTACCATCGGAAATATATTGTCTCGTCGTAATATTGATAAAACGATAGATGAACAAAGAAAACAAATACAAGATCTCATAGCAGAGGAGATGCCTCTTATCATAAAGAGCGCCTCTTCAGATAGCGGAACTAAGATTAAGATACTTTATAATCAAGCTATCTCGGAAGCTTTTGCAGCGGAAACCAGATGGATGCAAACCCAACGCACATTAATACGACAGTCTTTCGGAAAAGACCACGAAGAGGCTCTTGCATCTTTGGATAAGCAGATAAAAGAAATTAAAGTTCTCAAACAAAAACTCTAAATTTTACAATTATGAATGAAGAATTGGAAAAATATAGCTGGTTTAAAGTCAAAAAGGATTTGCTTGCCAGCCTTTTGTCAGAGTCTGCACAGACAATTGAAGAACTTTCATTGTCTCAGTTCGCAGGTAAATTACAGCAATTGAGCGAAAAGGTCTCAAATGACTCTTTTAAGATTCAGATTGTTGGAACATTCAAGAATGGAAAATCAACATTTATCAATTCCTTGTTAGGAGAGGATATATTGCCAACACGAGCACTTCCTTGTACAGCGGTAGTTAATGAGATTAAGTATGGAAAAGAAAAGCGTGCGGTTCTTCACTTCCGCAATCCTTTACCCAATGAAATACTTGAATCTGTACCCAACATCACATTACAGCACATGCAGAAGTATGGAATGAAAGATGTTCCACCAATGGAGATTGACTACGATAAAATTGACCAATATGTAGTTATTCCAATAGATGGAGATCCTGAAGAAATATCTGCGATGAGTCCATATCAAGCTGTTGAATTATTCTATCCTTCTCCATTCCTTAAGGAGGGAGTTGAGATTATTGACTCTCCTGGATTGAATGAAGCTGACGAAAGGACACGTTGCACACTTGAATATTTAGATAAAGCCGACGCTATCATATATTTATTTGACGCCTGTCGTGCATGCGCAAAGGACGAAATGGAAACCATTGAGGATATTCTTATCCCTAAAGGTTTCAATGATATGTTCTTTGTTGCAAATAGAATTGATCAAGTTCCAGAAAGAGAAAGGGCTGATATAAAAAAATACATTGAGCAGAAAGTAGGGAAACATACTCCAAATGCCATTTATTGTGTATCAGCTCTTCAATCTTTGGAAGGGAAAATTGAAGGCAACACGCAAAAATTAGAGTTGTCAGGAATGCCTGTTTTTGAGAAGCGTCTAACTGAGTTCCTTACTAAGGAAAAAGGTCGTATAAAACTTGCTCAACCTGCTCGTGAACTTAATAATATTCTCTCAAAGGAAGCAATTTTTGGAGCTATCCCGAGTCAGCGTGCGATGTTGAATACAAGTGTTTCAACTTTGCAAGCAAGATATAGTGCCGCAAAACCACAACTTATTCAGTTGGAATCTCAAAAGCAGCAAATGCATGACCAAATGCTTCTTAGAATTGCTAAAAGCAAGAACGAGATTCGAAGAGCAATTATTTCTCATTTTAGAGAAGTCTCAAACAGAATTCCTAATTGGGTTAATGACTATACTCCCCAAAACAGCTTGGGATTTGGTACAAAAGGAAAGGTTCGGAAAATTGTTGATGAAATCGTTGACCATATTTCAAAAAAAGTCAAGGAAGATTTCAAACTATGGAATGACGAAATTCTTGTTCCGTTAATCGAAGAAAAAGCTGAGTATATATACGAATCAACAGATAAGGATTTAAAAGGCATTTTTGACTCTATTGATACTATTAACTCTCAATTATCAGGTAAGGATATTGAATTGAGCAGTGCATCTGGCTGGGAACGAGCAGCTGGTGTTGCAGCATTGTGTTTAGGTTCCGCATCTGGTGCATATATGCTTGTTGGCGGCTTTGATGTGAAAGGAATTATCAAGACCATTGCTATAGATATTAGCGTTGGAACGGGGCTATTTCTACTATCTGTAACAAATCCCGTGTTAGCCATAGGAGCTGCAGTTGCAGTGCTTTGGAATGCAGTACGCTCTGGCGCAAGTAACGCAACACAAAAGATAAAAACAAAAGTTGCACAAATGTTATGTGACTCCATAAACAATAATGTTCAGGACAAAGCGGATGTAATAGTTGAGAATGTAGAAGTAGAACTAACGAAAATAGCAGATACTGCGGTAAGTTCTGTAGATATAAAACTTGATACTCTTAAAGCAGAAACAGAAGCTATTATCAAGGAACTTCAAATGGGACAACAGTATGCGGACAAGCGCAATGCTGTTATCAATAAGTGCGAAGAGAAACTCAAAGTAATCTGTGAAAAGTTAGATACTCTTGTGTTTGAACTAGCAGGTTTGTCAAGTACTGCAAATTAACAATTTTTGTGTGTGCATACTGCACACACAAAATAAAATTTAGAACAAGATGGGAAGCAATTTAAATACATTTGAAAGATTGTGGGATGACTTTATAGCGTCCTACAAGGGTAAACTTATTCATGATGCAAACATCCAGGGACTTTCTTTTTCTTTAGCAAAACTATTGCTGGAGGAATCTTGTCTTGGATGGTTCACAGGTACAGAAATGAATGCACGTTGGCTTGACAAATTGTATAAAGAGTCACCACAAAAGGCAGATCTTATCAAGGAAATCATCACCAATGACATTACTTTGACAGAAGTTGCCAATAATCCTGTTTCGAATAATGTGTATAAATATCTTGTACCAGCATGTGCAGGTTGTGCTGGATATGCATTAGCAAAATACATAGATTTGAGCACCTGGGGAACTGCATTAACTACAATCATTCCTACTTGCATCGTTTATTCTGTTGTCAAAGGTAGGATGGCAGCAAAGAACGATAGACAAAAACAAGCAGATATTGATGAGTATGTAAGACAATTAGACAAATACAAAAAAGCGATAGAAGCTGTTCTTTTAGCAGAGTAACAGAAATGATTAGCAGTCAGAAGATACAAGATATTAAGAACGTGGTTTGCAATAGCCTTCTGTCGAAAGACACAAAGGATAAGCATCTACGTTCTTTAGAATCATTACGCAGAAAGGCGGAAGACAATAACATATACATAGGTGTTGTTGGAGAATTTTCTAGTGGCAAATCTACACTGCTTAATTCTCTACTTGATGAAACATTCTTTGTTATGAAATCTATGCAGGGAACTACAACCGTTCCTTGCATGATTCGTTATGGAGAGACATTGGAACTTTCTATTTTCAATAAAGATGGATGTCATTTATCAAGTAAGGGCAATTGTGCAAAATTACTCCAAACGTATATTCCTGATTATTATTCTTCTTTGTCATTCTTGGAAAGAACGAATATGGGATTTGCGGATTTTTTTGATTCGGGACATGACAGGATTCATTTATCAAAATTATTTGATATTCTTTCTACTTCAAATGAATACTATAACGAGATAGATTATCTCGAATTAAAGTTAAGCTCTGAGTTTTTAAAAGGAGGCATTGTAATGATAGATACTCCTGGTATCGATTCTTTGAACTTTAATCATCAGAAGATAACAGAAAGAACACTAAAGGACTTATGTGATTTGGCAATGGTAGTATCTCCTGCAGATCATGCTTACAGCCAAACTTTGTCGTCTTTTATAAGCGATCATGTTCTCAATACATTAGATTACATAGTTTTTGTTGTCACAAAATGTGAATTGATAAAGAATCCCGCAGAAAGAGAAAGCATCAAAAAATATGTGTGCAAAAAATGCGATCAAGAACTTGAAAGAGATGACGTAAAGGCATACCTTGCTCCGACAAGGCTTGACCTTCTCACAAAGCATTTAGCAGAACGTGACAAATCTGATAATAGAATTTACGAATTGCCAGAGGATGACAGAAAAAACCTATTGGTGAATTATGCCAACGATATGAGGAATTGCATAGTCGAGATTTCTAATAATAGGGAGAAAATCATAGAATCTAAGTTTAGATACTTATCTCAAGACATAATAAAGGCTCTGAAGGATGAGTTGGTAAAAAGTAAGTTGGAAATCACGTCAGAGTTACAAGACTTAATTTCTCAAAGAAAAATTTCCCTTAAAGTCTTTATTCAACAACAGCCGTTTACATCTTTTTTAGAACTTCAAAACACACAAGCACTTGTTCGACTTGATAATAATATAAAGACTAAAGGGCAAGAAGTTATATCAGAAATACACAAACATATAGATAACTCTTGTAGTATGGATAATCCGAAGAACTCTATCCAAAGAATCATGAATCAGGACAATATTCATACAATAAGGAATAAATATTATGAGATATGTTATAGCACATTCTGTCAAATACGGAGTGGTGTATATGAATCTATATGTAATGAAATTGTAAATTTTTGTAAAACCTTAACCAAGACATACGGAATTACACCTCCTGCTTTTGTATCAAAAGCAAATTCAAAAAGTAAGCGCAAACTGTCATACCGAAAAAAAAACTACAACAAGGATGGCTTGACAACAGGATTATTCGCAAGGTCAAGAATGTCCGTATCATCTGTATGTTCAGAGATGAAAGCTCACACAAAACGCTTTTTGAATGCAGAAATTGACAACCTTCAAAATTATTACAATAATCTGTTAGAGACAGCGATTAAAGAATATGTGGAAGAAGTTGTAAGGTATCTGAATAACATAGAAAATAAATACAAAACAAGCGTGGATCAACAGCTTGCAGAACATAACAAGAAAGAGCTGCTTTTACAATCAAAGTCAAATTCCATATCAAAGTCTATATCTGATATCGAGTTACTGATCCAAACTAAAATTTAAACATATGGGTACAAAGCCATAGTATTACTTACAACATAAGACTGTAATCTAACGAGAAAAAGAGAGAGTCATATATATGCAGAACTGAACAATCAAACCAAAGGCTCTATGAGTATTCCATTCGAAAACGGAAACACGAAAGTGATAATGCTCATTTTGACGCATTCATGCAATCTAAAATGTGCATATTGCTATGAACATCAAAAAAGGGATGCTTCCAAAGTGATGAAACCAGAAACGGCAATGAAAATCATCGAGGAGGAGATAATGTCTTCTTTAGGTGGATATAATCGTGTTGTCATTCATTTGATGGGTGGGGAACCATTTTTGCGTTTCGGAGTAATAAAGGAGATATGCGAATGGAGCGACAACAAAAAATGGCCAGTTGAAGTCGTTCTGTCTGCTACTACAAATGGCACTCTTCTGAACGACCACAGAGAATGGTTACAGGAACATTCCCATACATTCAAGGTTGTTTTGAGTGCGGATGGAGACAAGGCTATGCAAGATAAAAACCGTTGCAATTCTTATGCTTCAATTGATTTCGATTTTTACACTTCAACATGGCCTGAAGGCAAGGTGAAAATGACCATTTCTCCCGACACAGTGAAGGATGTTGCCAAAGGTGTCATTTCCTTACATGAAAAGGGAATAAAGAGGATTGAAGGTAATCTTGCCCTTGGTACTGAGATTATATGGAAGTTTGAACACCTTAGAGAATATCGCAACGAACTAAGAAAACTGGTTAGGTATTATTTGGATCATCCTGAGTTGTGTCCTGCATCAATGGTTAATGTGGATATTTGTAGAATCCTTTATGGTGGTCCGTGGAAGAAAAGATGTTCCTGTGGTGTAGGACTTGTCTGTTATGATGTGGATGGTACACCATACCCTTGCCATCTTTTTTCTCCTGTTACATTAAATGAAGAGCAATTAAGGTTGTTACAAAGTAGCAACATTGATTTTTCTGACACTGAATTATTCGCGGATGCAAAATGTGAAAAATGTGCCATCCGGAAGTGTTGCTCTCGTTGCTATGGGATAAACTTCATTTATTCAGGTTCAGTTTCATCTGCTCCGCCTATTTTTTGTTCTGCCTCGCAGATAGAATTTTTCGCTACCTGCTCTCTATTATATCAAAGGTTAAGACGAAATCAACCAATTGCCCACAGGCATGAAATCGAAGCCGTCTTGAACTATGTAAAGAAAGTAATACAAACTAAATAACTATTTATTATGACAGAAGATAATTTTTTGTTTGTTGAGGATCCTTTTGATAACTATGACCCAATTCCTGAGGATATAGTTGATCCTTTTCCTCCTATTGAACCGGAACCTAATCCAGAGCCACCTATTGTCATTGATGACCCAGAACCTGTATTGCCAAATCCAAGAGGTGGTATTGGAAGCAATAATTCGGGGTGGCCGTGTGCCTGTACAGGACTGTACATTTAAGTGTAAACCACTATTATACCGTATTGCCATATAAATAATAAGTAATACCTTTGCAAC
>OBLI01003947.1_pt1 | contig 10962 bp, 9 predicted proteins | sample 1519701 | NCBI WGS metagenome assembly OBLI01 (sample SAMEA3663005, study PRJEB22513) | pig gut metagenome | biome: pig gut; feature: pig-associated habitat; material: faeces | place: France | collected 2012 | reverse complement strand
CTTGAGGATCGCGCCGGTGGCGGCGTTGATCTCGTAGCTGTACTCCATGCCGCCGAATTTGAACTCGACCTCATAGACGAGCGTGCCGGCCTCGTCGTCCAGCTCGATCTCCATGTCATATGCCTTGCTCTCGCTCACACCCGCGTGGTTCAGGGCGATGGACTTCGCCTTGGCGTGACCGATATCTCCGGAGGCCGCAGGGTTGGAGGGCTGCACCATAGGCATCTCCGCTCCGTCAGCCGCCTCGCGCTTGCTCTCCAGGATTGCACCGGTGTAGGCGTCGATCTTGTACTCGAACTCCTCACCGGACTGACTCCTGATCTCCACCTCATAGTGGGCGAGGGACTCGTCCAGCTCGGGATCAACCTCGCTGTACGCTATCTTTGCGGTGGATGCCTTGGCGAACGCTGCCGCAGCAATATCCATCGCCTTGTCCGTGCCGATGGGCATGGCGGGCGCGCCCGCTTCCGCAAGGTCCTTCAGCTCCTCCACCGAGAGCTTTGCCAGCGCGTCAAATTTGATCGCCGGGTTGATGGCGAGGACGCGGTTCACCAGCGCCGCCTTGCCGGTGGAAATACTGTTCTCCCGTGCCTGCTGCTCCCGCGCCGCATCCTGCGTCAGCGTCTGCGTCAGGACGGCGGCCTTTGCTTCGCTGGTCTGCAACACGCCGTCCACGGTGCTGGTCAGCTCACGCTGGAGCTTTTCCGCACGGGCTGTGTCCTTGTCCTCCACCGAGATCATGATGGCGGAGGAAATGCTGTCGAGATAGCCGTTTCGCACGAGACTGCCCACAATGGCGTTCACCGCCACATCCAACTTCGCACCCTTGAGGTCGGCACCATTGCTCATATCCGCAAGGATGGCCTTGGCATCCTCGTTGAGCGGGGTACAGACGAGAACCTTTTCGTTCCTGCTGACCTTCAGCTCAATGCTGGGGTTCACATCCAGCGACACCACGGACGCCACCGCATGCGCCCGCTGATAGAACACGCCTCCGCCGCACAGCAGCATCACCGCAAGGCAGGCGGCTACCAGCGTTGCCCATTTTCTATTTGCCGTTTTCTTTGTTGTCATGGAAATTACCGTTCCTTTCCGCGCTTCACAGCGGGAGAGAACGCCGCTCATATCGTCCGGCGCGGTCTTTTCAAGGGCCGCGGCCAGCCTCTGCTCCATTTTTTCATTGGTCATCGGGCGTCATCTCCTTCCAGAAAGCTGCGCATCTTTTTCAATGCTCTGTGATATTTCGACAGGACGGTGGGAAGCGGAAGCTCCAGCAGCGCCGCGATCTCTCTGTGCTTCATGCCCGTGACCGCATGGAGAAGCACAATGCGCCGCTCCTCATCAGCGAGTCTTGCCAATGCGCCTTGCAGCAGCGCGCGCTCGTCGGCGTCCAGTCCGCACTCCTGCGTGGGAATGGCGTCCCATTCCTCCTCGCTGAGGGCGGCATGGCGTTCCTCCCGCCGCATGCGCATCAGGCACAGGTTGCGGCACACGGTCAGCAGCCAGCCCATGGGTGAGCCGGTGGGGCGGTACTGCTCCGCGCAGTCCCACACCTGCACATAGACGTCCTGCGTGAGATCCTGCGCGTCCTGCGCGTTTTTGAGATAGGAAAGCGCAAGACCGTACACCGCTGTGCGCGTGCGCTGATACAGTTCCGCCAGCGCGTCACGCTCCCCGTCGGCAATGTGGAGCAACAACTGCTGCAGCTCGAGTCGATCCTCTGCCGGCGCATATTCGGTTGTCATCAGCATACTGAGCATGGGCTTTTTTCTCCTGTCATCCGTGTAATGCACGGAAAGAGCGTTTTATTGCATTTGGACTTAAAATTTTTTTGATCAAGCTACGCTGAGCACCTCGTAAACACACGGATCAGTGCTGCGACCTCGCAGACAAACCGATTCGCCAGCGCCTTCTCCGCTCCGCTGGGGCCATTGTAGTTGAGCCGGATCGCCAGCTCCTGAAAGGTCAAGCCAACCTCGTCCGGCTGACCGATGCCGAGGTAGCTTCGCACCAGATTCAGTTCTCTGGGCGTCAGCACCTCCTCTATCCGCTGCATCAGCAGCGTCCGACGCATCATGCGGTCATAGGCCACGGCAGGATCGCCGCCGCAACTGATGGAGAACACATCGTCGCCAAACTGCCGCGCGCCGCACAGCGTCCGGTATTCTTTTATCAATGCCCCAGCTACCTTGGCAGATACATTCAGTTCTCCGCACACCACCTTGACCAACTCAGCATCAGATGAGTCCCATCCCTCGGCGCAGAGGTATGCGTTTTGGTGCAGAGAAAAATCGCCGTTTGGGTAGTAAAAAAGCCCGATATATTCGGGCTTTTCGCAGGAGACATCTTTTTTGTCTCCACATTATGGTACGCCCGACTGGATTCGAACCAGCGGCCTTTAGAGTCGGAGTCTAACGCTCTATCCAACTGAGCTACGGGCGCATGTAAAAATTCAACGCAATTATTATAGCAATTTTCCGTGCCTTTGTAAAGGATTATTTCGCGGTAAATGCAAAAAAGGAGCAGAGCCGAAGCCCTGCTCCCATATGCAGCGCGTTATTGCAGCAGCAGGAGGCTGAACACCAGGGTGAACAGAGCCACCGTTTCGATAATACCGATGACGATGAAGTAGTTGGCCGTGCCCTTGCCCGTTTCGCCCAATGCGTCGGCGGAAGCGGCAGCCACCTTGCCCTGGAAGAAGGCGGACAGACCGATGGCCAGACCCGCAAAGATGCCGGTGAACATGGCCAGCATGGAGTCACAGCCGCCCTCCACAGCGCTGCGGATGAAGTTCATCAGCAGGAAGCCGTAGATGGTCTGGGTCAGAGGGGCGCCGGAGAAAGCCACCATGATGAAGGGAGCGGGCTTGCCGTTGGCGTAGCATTTTTTCCACGCGCCGACAGAAGCCTGTGCGGCAAAGCCGGAACCGAATGCAGAGCCCATGGCGGACAGACCCAAGGCACACGCCATACCAATAAATGCGATATTCATAATCATTCTCCTATCCGTTTATTTTTTTATTTTATCGCCCTTTTTGAAGGGATCGTATGCGATACCGGCCCATTCCATGCCCAACTGTCCGGAAAACTCCAGCAGGTTCAGACGGACGCCGTGAACCACCACGGACAGCAGACCCATAACAATGTTCAGCCCGTGACCGATGAGCAGAATGAGGATGGCAGCCACCACCAGAGGACCCTTGAAGCCAAAAGCCATGTTGTTGAAGCTCTGCGCAATGGCCAAGGACGCCATGCCCACGGCAAACAGACGGATATAGCTCATGATGTTGCCGAAGGCGCTGATGGTATTGAGAAACACGGTAAAGGCATTTCCGAGTCCTGCCTTTAGCCCCTGTGCGAAGCTCTTGTCCGGCGCCATGCCGCCGAAGCACACCACCAGCAAAAAGCCGGCGATGACTACGCAGGCCACAGGCAGCAGGTTCACCTGCTGGCCGATGACCAGATACAGCACCACGAAGTACAGCGCGTCAATGGCGGCCAGCCAACCCAGATCCGCCACCCAGCTCAGATCCTTCTCCTTCAGCTTGCGCCGGATATTCATGACGCAGGCCAAGGACAGCTGCACCGTGCCCAGGATGAAGCAGAACTTCATGATGGTGTTTTGCTGAGCGACGGTAGTTACGCCGAAGTACTGCGGGTAGTTGGCAAAGGTGGGGATCACAAGGCTGCGCAGCAGCGGCACCTCCATGGCCTGCTCAAGACCGAACCAAGTGCCTGTCAGCGTGCCCCATATGATGGTGGCAATGGACAGCACCCACAGCAGCTGCACGGCGGTGGAGGACTTTTTGCCATTTAGCGTGAGAACCAGCGCTCCCAGCAGGAAGAGAAGGCCATAGCCCGCATCGCCGATTATCATGGCAAAAAACAGGGTGAAAAAGCCCAAAAACCAGAAGGAAATGTCATATTCCCGATAGCCCGGGACGGTGCCCAGAATGTCAAACACGGGGATCATCAGCTTGGTGATCTTATTGTATTTGACCTTGGTGGGGACTTGGTCGTCATCGCCGGCGGGATCTTCCAGCGCCCAAGCCCAGTGCGCCTCGGCTGCGGCCTTTTTGAAACCGTCAACCTCCGCCGCCGGAATATAGCCCCGCAGCCAGACCAAGCCGTCCTGACTCTGGGACGTGTTGCTGACGGCGGAATACTCGGCGTCATTTTGCGCCTTGAGCATCTGCGACTGGATACTGGGCAGGTGAGAGGCCGCCTGACGGAGATAGGTTTCGCAATCCTCCAGCCCCTGCTTGCAGCACGCCTGCTCCTGCTCCAGCTCCTCCAAGCCCTTTTCGGGCAGAGGGAACTCCGTGGCGGAATACTGATCCGGCAGGGGAGCGAGAGCGGCAAAAGTCGGCATCTTACCAACGGGTGACAAGCGAATAACCTTCACATCCGGATCGGCAAGTAAAGCCGTCATAGTCTTCTTGTCTGTGCGGTAAATGTGGATGTCCCAGCCTTGCTGCCGTAGCGACTGCACGTCAGCGGGGGAGAAGCGTCCCCATTCTGCCAGCCGTTCTGCAGCGGCGTGGGCAGCGGCCAATTCGTCTTGCAAGGCTTTTTTGCGATCCAGACAGGCGGACAGTTCGCCGAAGAATTTTTCAAATTCGTCATCGGGCAAAACCGCCGATTCCACAGCAGTATCCGGATACTCATGCAGCACCAGAGCCATACGGGAAAGGTCGGAGAAGCGCTGGAGAAGCGGCTGATCGGCGCCGGCCTTTTCGGAAAAATGGACGATACCCATTTTCTGCAGCTTGTCCAGCAGAGCCTTTTTTTCAAGAGCGGTGGTCACAATGTGGACTACCTTCATTTTTTCGATCATTGGCTCACCTCCTGCAGCTTTTTCTTGGCGATCTTGCCCCGCACCACGGCGGAGGTCTGCTGGTCGCCCAGATAGATGCCAATGACGCGGATGTTCTCTTTGGCCTCGGGGATCTTCACCTTTTCAAACAGGTTCACCCGCTGGGCGGTGGAGCGCAGCTCCTTTTCCAGCAGCTCCACCTGACGGCGGAGGGTCTTGGCCAAAGCGTCCAGTCGGGCGATCTCCCGCAGGCGCACGGCGGCGGTATCCACCCACAGCGGATAGTCCGCCACGTCATACAGGATCTCCTCAAAGCGCAGATCCCGAAATACCGGCACAGTGACGCCGGCGATGTTCTCCTGACCGCACTCCACATGGCTGGGACGCACCAGGTTCTCCAGACGCTTATCCGGGGGGAAGGCGTCGTTCTCCGCGAAAACGGCCACCCAGTCGTCCAGCCCGTCCACGGCGGCACGGTACTCCCGCTCCACCTGCTCCAGCTGGGCGGTGATCTGCATCACCACGGACTGAAGCTGCTGCTTTTTCAGCTGCAGCGTGGGCAGATAGCGCTGGAATTGCTTCAGGCGATCCTTCTGCACCTTCAGTTCGTTTTTTGTGAGTTTAACAGCCATAGGCGCCTCCTCACTCTGCGGCGGAGCGCTTGGGCCATCTCTCCTGAATGAGGCTTGTTTTCAGACCCGTTTCATTCGGCTCAAAGCACTCGGCCAGGATCTCCCAGCCCAGATCCAGCGCCTCCTCCAGCGGAATATTAACGCTCAGATCCATCAGCTTCGTTTCAAACAGATGGCCGTATTTCAGCAGCTTTTCATCCCACTCGGACATGGAAAAGCCCATGGATTTCTTTTCAAGGCTTTCCTTATAGGCGCTGTACAGGCGGATCATGCCGTCCATCAGCGCCCGATGGTCGCTGCGGGTCTTGCCGTTGACGTTCTGCTTCAGGCGGGACAGGGAGCCGAAAGGCTCGATGTGACCGTTTTTCAGATAGTACTGCCCCTCGGTGATATAGCCGGTGTTATCGGGGACGGGATGGGTGACGTCGTCGCCGGGCATGGTGGTCACGCCCAAAATGGTGATGGAACCGGCATCCTCAAAATCCACCGCCTTTTCATAGCGGGAGGCCAGGCAGCTGTAGAGGTCGCCGGGGTAGCCGCGGTTGGACGGAACCTGCTCCATGGTGATGGCCATTTCCTTCTGGGCATCGGCGAAGTTGGTCATGTCCGTCAGCAGCACCAGCACCCGTTTGCCGGCCAAGGCGAACTGCTCCGCCACGGCCAGCGCCATGTCGGGTACCAGCGTGCATTCCACCGTGGGATCGGAGGCGGTGTGAATGAACATCACCGTGCGCCCCATGGCGCCGCTCTTTTCCAGCGTGTCGCGGAAAAACAGATAGTCGTCATATTTCAGACCCATGCCGCCCAGCACGATGACATCCACCTGCGCCTGCATGGCGATGCGGGACAGGAGCTGGTTATACGGTTCGCCGGATACGGAGAAAATGGGGAGCTTCTGGCTCTCCACCAGTGTGTTGAACACGTCGATCATGGGGATGCCGGTGCGGATCATCTTGTTGGGAACGGTACGCTTGGACGGGTTTACAGACGGGCCGCCGATGGGGATCATGTTCTCTGTGAGAGCGGGGCCGTTGTCGCGGGGCACGCCGGCGCCGTCGAAAATGCGTCCCAGCAGATGCTCGGAGAAAGACACCATCATGGGCCTGCCCAAAAAGCGGACAGGATCCGTGGTGCTCACGCCCTGCGTGCCGCTGAACACCTGCAGCGTCACTAAGTCTTTGTTCAGCTTGATGACGTTGGCATAGCTGCTGCCCACCAGAGCCAGGTCACCCAGACGGACGTCGGAGGCTCGAACGGTGACCACGTTGCCAACGATGGATTCGATTTTTGTGTAAACTTTCTGCATCTTGACTCCCTCCTCAGCCTGCGGATCTGCTCAAGTAGCAGTCCTTCAGCCGCTTTTCTTGAGCCTCGAACTCCGGCGAGCGGAACATGGTGTTGTGCCAGTCCAAAAACTCCTGCCGAACCTGATTGAAGAAGGTGCGGATCTCTTTTTTGTCCGTCAGCGCAAAATCGCGGGTCAGCACGTCATAGAGCACGTCGAACTCATACACCTGCCGCTCAGGATCACAGGCGGCGTCAATGGGGTCAAAGGAGTTCTGCTGCAGGTACACGGCGTCCAGCAGCTCGCCCTTCTGATAGACAATATAGTCCTCGGCGGAGGTGCCTTCCTCACCGATGACCTTCATCATCTGGTTGATCTCGTTGCTGCGCTTGAGGATGGAGCGAGCCTGCTCCACGCGATCCATGTCCACCACGCCCTGATACTTGGACCAGGAATCAATGGGATGGATGGCGGGGTATTTGCGGGCGTCGGAGCGCTCACGGGAGAGGCCGTGGAAGGCGCCCACCACTTTCAGCGTGGCCTGCGTCACCGGCTCTTCAAAGTTGCCGCCGGCGGGGGACACAGTGCCGCCGATGGTGACGGAGGCGATTTTGCCGTTCTTGAGCCGCACTTTGCCGGCGCGCTCGTAGAAGGAGGCGATGACGGATTCCAGATAGGCGGGGAAGGCTTCCTCGCCGGGGATCTCCTCCAGACGGCCGCTCATTTCGCGCATGGCCTGCGCCCAGCGGCTGGTGGAGTCGGCCAGCAGCAGCACGTCCAGACCCATCTGCCGGTAGTATTCCGCCATAGTGACGGCGGTGTAGACCGACGCCTCGCGGGCGGCCACAGGCATGGAGGAGGTGTTGCAGATGATGATGGTGCGCTCCATAAGGGAGCGGCCGGTGCGGGGGTCAATAAGCTCGGGGAACTCCGTCAGCACCTCCACCACTTCGCCGGCGCGTTCGCCGCAGGCGGCCACGATAACGATGTCCACGTCGGCGTTCTTGGCTTCCATATGCTGCAAAACGGTCTTGCCTGCGCCGAAGGGGCCGGGCACGCAGAAGGTGCCGCCCTTGGCCACCGGCAGGAAGGTGTCAATGGAGCGGATCTTCGTTACCAGCGTTTCATCGGGACGCAGGCGCTCCTCATAGCAGCGGATAGCCTGCTTCACAGGCCAGGAAAAGACCATGGTCAGCTCCTTTTCCTCGCCGTTTTCGTCTTCCAGTACCGCAACGGTGTCGCGGACATTATACACGCCCTTTTCCCGAACGGATTTCACCCGCCACTCGCCCTTCAGGTCGAAAGGCACCATGATCAGATGGGTGAACAAACCCTCGGGGACGCTGCCCACGGCGTCGCCGGCGGTGACGAGATCACCGGCGGCCACCTGCGGGGTGAACTCCCAGTCCTTATTGGGGATGGGATCCAGATATACGCCCCGCTCCAAAAAGAAACCGCATTTTTCCGCAAGCTCCGGCAGGGGATTCTGCAGGCCGTCAAACACCTGCGTCAGAAGGCCTGGCCCAAGCTCCACGCTCATCAGTTCGCCGGAAAGCTCGACCTTGTCGCCCACACGGATGCCGCCTGTCATTTCATAGATCTGCATGCTGGCCGTATCGCCGTTCACACGGATGACCTCGCCCTTGAGGCGCTCGTCACCGACGAGGACATAGCCAACTTCGTTTTTTCGCACGGAGCCGGAAAAGGTGGCTGCCACCAGATTCCCGTTCACTCCGGTCACATATCCTGTCACTTTGTCCATATTGATTCTCCTGTTTTGTTATAGACTGGAAATCTGCTGACGGATGCCGTCCATCAGGGAGTCAAAGGCCTGCTTGCCTCGGTCGTGGCTGAAGCTGCGCTGGCGCTCCAGAAGCCGCAGCTTCATGGCGTAGCCGTACAGCGCGTGCTCGTCAAAAATATGCAGGCCGATCATGTCATCCAGACGGCGGAATTCCAGATCCAGCAGCAGCTGCTCGCCCTCCAGCGGGTTCTCCGCGTTTACGGCAGCCGTTACCGTCTGCACAATGTTTGCATCCCGCTCGTAGGGGACGGCACAGGGACGACCCAGCTTTATATTCCGCTGATAGGCAAGCTCCGAGGAAAGCCTCAGATAGAACGCCGACCACTCCGAAAGCAGTGACCCCTTGCCGGAGTTCACCGTCAGCTCCTCCAGCGTTTTATACACGCTGCCGCTTACCGCCGACCGGCACATGGAGAGAAAGGCGGCGTAGTCCAGCGGCGGCTCACCCTGTGTTTTCAGCAGGGGCAGGCTGGAGATGAGGTAGTAGTAGGAAGCCATGCGGAACCTCCTTACAGGCGCATATCCCGAAAGAAGGGCATGAGCATCTGAGCAATCTCCTCGTCGGAGCAGTCAAAATAGCCGGAGCCGTCCTTAGCGGCCAGACGGAAGCCTGCGCCCACCTTTTTGGAGGGGCGGATCTCCAGCCCGTTTTGCAGCTCCTGCGCCAGCTCCTGCCGCAGCTCGTCTGTCACCTGGCCGATCTCCGCGGTGTAGGCGGACACATCCTCGCCCTGCACGGCGGCGCGGATGAGCGTGGCCAGCGCGTGCGGATCCAGCGCCTTGCGCACATCGGCGGCCAAAAGCTTTTCAAATTCCTTCTGGATCTCCTGCCGGAAAGCCAGAACAGCGTCACGCTTGGCCTGCTCGGCGCTAAGACGAGCACTGTTTTTGAAAACATCAATTTCCGCAGCAGCCTCCTGCTTCAGCTTGTCCGCCTCGGCCTTAGCGCCGGCTACGATGGCGTCCGCCTGGTTGTTGGCCTCGGCAAGGATGGCGGCGGCCTCCTTGTTGGCGCTGTCGATGCCGTCCTTTTTGATGGAAGAAACAAGATCCTGAATTTGAAGTTCCATAGTGATCACCTTCTTAATTGAAATTATCTTTTTGCGCACATGCCTATATTATAAATCTAATGCGCGTCGGTTGCAAGTGTTTTTACCGGATATATTATTAGAATAACTAATAGTTATAATATAAATCAGCAAAAAAAGCCGCCGGACTCAAGGGAGAGCCGGCGGCTTGTATGCAGAGAAGGGGAGAGTTCTCAGGCTGCGGAAGCAGTCTGCTTTTTATTGCTGAAATACTGGAATGCGACCACGGCCGCCACAACAGCCAGACCGATCAGGTCGGAGGCAAGGCCGGGGATCATCATGCCCAGACCGCCGGCTATCAGAGCGATGCGCAGGATCACGGGGATCTTACGGTAGAGGTAGCCGTTGAGGGCGGCGGCGATGCCGAACAGTCCCAGCAGAGCGGTGATGGAGATGATAATGACATCGTACCACGCAACATCGCCCACAAAGAGCATGCTGGGATTATAGGCAAAGATATATGGGACGATGAAGGCCGCTATGGCCAGTTTTGTGGCATTTATGCCGGTTTTCATGGGGTTGGACTTGGCGATGGCGGAGCCGGCGTAAGCAGCCAGAGCCACAGGAGGCGTGATGTCCGCCACGATGCCGAAGTAGAACACGAAGAAGTGGGCGGCCATGGCGGGGACGCCGATCTGGGGATTCATGAGGATGGGGGCGCAGGTAGCCGCCATGATGCAGTAGTTGGCGGTGGTGGGCACACCCATGCCCAGCACGATGCAGCACAGCATGGTCAGCACCAGGGCGATCATGGTGTGGCCGCCGGAGACAGAGACGATGGCGGTGATGAGCTTGGAGGCAAGACCGGTGACGGTGATGCAGCCGGCCACGATACCGGCCATGGCGCAGGCCACGGCCACGGTGATGGTGCCCTTGCCGCCGGCCTCCAAGGCGTCGATGATCTTGGTAAAGGTGATGCGGTCGTCCTTGTTGATGAGGCCTACCAGGATAGCCACCAGAATGGCCACGGCGGCGGAGAACTGCATGGTCTTCATATTGGTGGACACCAGCACCACCAGCACCACCAGAGGCGCCAGCAGATAGATCTTTTTGATAAGGACCCGGAGCTTGGGCAGCTGGTCTCTGGGGATGCCCTTCAGGCCCAGCTTCCGGGCTTCCAGATGGACGGCGATATAAATGCCGGTAAAGTACAGCACGGCGGGCAAAATGGCGGTGACAGCCACGGTGGCGTAGCTGACGCCCATATACTCCGCCATGAGGAAAGCAGCAGCACCCATGATGGGCGGCATGATCTGGCCGCCGGTGGAGGCTGCAGCCTCCACAGCGCCGGCGAATTCCGCCTTGTAGCCGGTCTTTTTCATCATGGGGATGGTGACG
>OBLI01003946.1_pt1 | contig 10970 bp, 5 predicted proteins | sample 1519701 | NCBI WGS metagenome assembly OBLI01 (sample SAMEA3663005, study PRJEB22513) | pig gut metagenome | biome: pig gut; feature: pig-associated habitat; material: faeces | place: France | collected 2012 | reverse complement strand
GAGCTGCAGCGGGAAGGTCGCCCTCGGCGATGGGGGCACCCAGCATTTCCACGTCGAAGGCCACGCCATTGACGTTGACTTTTGCCACCTGGCCCTGGATGCTTTCAATGGTTACGTCGTACTGCGCTCCATTGACGTTATAACTGTATGTTCTCATTGACGGTTTTCAGCTTTTTTATGTGGTGTGGAGGATTCAGTTGTGATGGTTGAACTGTCGCGAGGGGTCGTTCCATGCCGTTTCCTTGCGTTTGAGTGTGATGGAGACGGGCTCTTCGTCGTGAACCTCCTCCACCTCGTACTGTGCGAGTGCGAGTGCGATGACGGCGGCATAGACGGTCATCTCCTGGGATGTAGGTTCCAGCTGCATGCCGTCGGCAGTGACGGCCGCCACATTTCCGGTATTGGAAATGGAGATGCACACCTCTTTGCCTCCGATGTGGTATCTGATATCTTTCATTGCAATGTCGTGATTTTAGAGGGGGAGGTTGCCGTGTTTCTTTGCGGGGCGTGTCTCGCTCTTCGTTTCGAGCTGTGCCAGTGCGCGACAGATGCGCAGACGGGTGTTGCGGGGCTCGATGACGTCATCGACGTAGCCGTACTCTGCAGCCTTGTAGGGATTGGTGAAAAGGTCGTTGTATTCCTTTTCCTTTTCGGCGAGGAAAGCCTTGGGGTCTTCTGCTGCCTTTGCGGCTTTGGCTTGCAGCACGGCGACGGCACCGCTGGCACCCATGACGGCGATTTCAGCCGAGGGCCATGCGTAGTTCATATCGGCCTTGAGCTGCTTGCTGCCCATGACGATGTGGCTTCCGCCGTAGCTCTTGCGGAGTGTGACGGTGACCTTGGGCACTGTGGCTTCGCCGTAGGCATAGAGGAGTTTGGCACCATGGCTGATGACAGCGTTGTATTCCTGTCCGGTACCGGGGAGGAATCCGGGCACGTCAACGAGGCTGACGATGGGAATGTTGAAGGCGTCGCAGAAGCGGACAAAGCGTGCGGCTTTGCGCGAGGCGTTGCAGTCGAGTACACCGGCAAAGACCTTGGGCTGGTTGGCCACGATGCCCACGCTCTGGCCGTTGAAGCGTGCGAAACCGATGATGATGTTGCGGGCAAACTCGCGCTGCACCTCCATGAACTCGCCGTTGTCGACGATGGCCCCGATGACCTCGTACATGTCGTAGGCCTGGTTGGGGTTGTCGGGGATGATTTCGTTCAGACGGTCTTCACGACGGTCAATGGGGTCGTTGCATTCCACGCGGGGCGTGCGCTCGCGATTGTTTTGCGGGATATAGGTAAGGAGTTGGCGGAGCAGTGCGGCAAACTCCTCTTCGGTCTGTGCGGTGAAGTGGCACACACCGCTTTTTTGGGCATGCACCGAGGCTCCTCCGAGCTCTTCCTGGCTTACATCCTCTCCAGTGACGGTCTTCACCACTTTGGGGCCGGTGAGGAACATATAGCTGACGTTTTCGAGCATTACGATAAAGTCAGTGAGTGCAGGGCTGTAGACGCTACCTCCGGCACAGGGGCCGCAGATGCCACTGATTTGGGGAATGACACCCGAGGCTTCGATGTTGCGCTGGAAGATGTTGGCGAATCCTGCCAGGCTGTTCACGCCTTCTTGTATGCGTGCGCCCCCGGAATCGTTGAGTCCGATGATGGGTGCGCCCATTTTAAGGGCGAGGTCCTGCACCTTGCAGATTTTCTCTGCCATGGTTTCGGAGAGGCTGCCGCCGTTGACGGTGAAGTCCTGTGCATAGACATAGGTGAGGCGGCCGTTGATGGTAGCGCTTCCGCAGACGATGCCGTCGCCGAAGAATTTCTTCTTCTCCATGCCGAAGTCGTGGCAGCGGTGGAGTTTGAACATGTCCATTTCCTCAAACGAGCCTTCGTCTACGAGGAGTGCAATGCGTTCGCGTGCCGTGGCCTTGCCTTTTGCATGCTGTTTGTCGATGGCAGTTTCGCCGCCGCCGAGGCGGGCAATGGCGCGTTTTTCTACTAATTCCTTGATTTTTTTCTGTTGTACGGACATACGTTTTCGGGTGTGTGTGGTGTGTGCATTTCCGGCACCGACAACAAAGTGTCCGGCCGGATGAATTCCTGTGTGTATGTGTGTATGTGTGTATGTGTGAGTGAGTGCAAATCAGGCATCGAGGGCGTGCTTGGGGTAGTCGACGGTGTAGTGCAGTCCGCGGCTTTCCTTGCGTTCCAGAGCCTGCCGGGTGATGAGGTATCCCACATTGATCATGTTGCGGAGCTCGCAGATGTCGGGAGTGGCCTTCACGCGTTTGAAGAGTTCTTCCGTCTCTTCGTAGAGGAGGTCAAGGCGTGTCCATGCCCTGTGGAGCCGGAGGTCGGAGCGTACGATGCCCACATAGTTCGACATGATGGCACAGACTTCGCGGGCATCCTGTGCGATGAGAATCTTTTCCTCGTTCGTCATCGTTCCCGTGTCGTTCCATTCGGGGACGTTGTCGTTGAAGGTATATTCATCAATATGTGCGATGCTGTGCTCAGCAGCCTTTTCGGCATATACGACGGCTTCGATGAGGCTGTTCGATGCCAGGCGGTTGCCGCCGTGGAGTCCAGTGCAGGAGCATTCGCCGATGGCGTAGAGACGGTGTATGGAACTTTCGCTGTGGAGGTCCACCTTCACGCCTCCGCAAAGGTAGTGTGCAGCGGGGACTACGGGTATGTACTGCCGTGTGATGTCGATGCCGATGCTCATGCACTTGGCATAGATGTTGGGGAAGTGGTGGCGCGTCTCGTCGGGGTCCTTGTGGGTGACGTCGAGGCAGACGTGGTCCAAGCCCCCCAGTTTCATTTCGCGGTCGATGGCTCGTGCCACGATGTCGCGTGGTGCCAGGGAGAGCCGCCTGTCGTATTTCTGCATGAACTCCTGTCCGTTAGGCAGGCGCAGGATGCCTCCGTAGCCGCGCATGGCCTCGGTGATGAGGTAGGCGGGATGCGTCTCGTGGGGATTGTAGAGGACTGTGGGGTGGAACTGTACGAACTCCATGTCCTTCACCGTAGCTTTGGCGCGGTAGGCCATGGCAATGCCGTCGCCGGTAGCAATGTTCGGGTTCGATGTGGTGGCATAGACGGCTCCGCAGCCTCCGGTGGCGAGGATGGTGACGCGCGAGAGGTAGGTGTCAATCTTCCCCGTGTCGGGGTCGAGCACGTAGGCACCGTAACATTCAATGTCCGGTGTACGGCGGTTCACTTCCACACCCAGATGGTGCTGGGTAATGACCTCCACGGCATAGTGGTTTTCCATGATGCGGATGTTGCGGCACCGCCGGCAGGCTTCGATGAGGCCTCGTTGGATTTCGAAGCCGGTATCGTCGGCATGGTGAAGGATGCGGAACTCAGAGTGTCCACCCTCGCGGTGGAGGTCGTAGTTGCCGTCATCGCGCTTGTCGAAGTTCACGCCCCATTCCACCAGTCGGCGTATGCCTTCGGGACCTCCCTTTACCACCTGTTCTACGGCTGCGGGGTCGGAGATGTAGTCGCCAGCGATGATGGTGTCTTCAATATGCTTTTCGAAGCTGTCGACCTCGAAATTCGTCACGCTCGACACTCCACCCTGGGCCTTTGCCGTGTTCGCCTCGTCAATGGTTGTTTTGCAGATGAGTGCCACCTTGCCTTTACCTGAGGCGGCGGCCTGGAGGGCGTAACTCATTCCGGCCACTCCGGAACCAATTACGAGGAAATCGAATTTTCGTATCATAGAAAAATTTTTCCGCTCTTGCCCTTTTCCAGGGAGGGATTTTCAGGATATTCTCCCTCCGTACGGGCTTGTTTTTTTACTCCGCGCAAATTTATGGAATAATCCCCGACACCGCAAATTTTGCCCTGCAATATTGCCCGTCGGGGCATGCTATAGCGTGCATTCTGACAAAGCAAGATGATGAAAACCGCCGTAAGGGCGAGGGGACGATGGTGGCTTTGCAGACATGGGGAGCGATGGTCTGCGGATGAGCGGGAAAGTGCCACCTAAGAAATAGACCTTAAAAAATCATGACAATATCCGGTATGGTTACAATTCCTCAAAACAGCGAAGAGTTGCTTGTTTTATCATCTTAAGATATCAGAAACAGGGATGTTTACAGGGAGCGTAGCCGAACTTCTTTGCCGCTTTCCGCGAAAATACTGCCGAAAAGAGGGGAAAAGGCATGGAAAATGTCGTTTTTCGGGTCAAAAAACACCGGAATTCTCGGGGGTAAACATCCGTACTTTTGAGGCAAAACCTCGGAACTTTGCCTTGAAGAAGTCCGATGTTTTCCGTGTTCCGAAGGAAAACGCCGAGAAAACGCTCCATAATGGGGGAAACCGCCACTGCTACGCGTGATGCAAAATATTCGGACGAGCCATGGTGTGTTGGCTTCCGATGGCCTTCTCAAGGCGTTAAAAGCGCCAAAAATCTTAAAATCTGTGTCATTAGAGGTCGTCGATGAACGACGGTTCAGGGTCGGCCGATTTTTCCATGTGAAATCGGACAGCCATACTATTTTCATCCCCCCCCGAAAACAGATGCAGCACAGCCCATGCAAAGGATTGTTCTCCCCTGCATGGGCTGTACTGCCTCTGCGGCATTGCCTCATCGGCTTATTCCTCTGAGGATGACATGCTGTCAGCCGCCCCATCATTTTCGTGTTTTTCAGCGTATTCAGAGCCCGCTTCAGGGATTTGGGGACCTGCCGGCGCATCAGGGGTTTCCAGTTTCCCCAACGGTCCGTCATCCGTACCGACGGAGCTTTCCCCTTCCATAATCTTCATCTTCCCCAACGCCTCCGTCCGCCTGCGGATTTCGGGGTCCGTACACCGCTGCTTCCACATCGAAGGGGTGATATGGAGCACCTGCTTGAAACACCGCGCAAAGGACGCTCCGTCGTTGAAGCCACAGCGGTAGGCGACGGACGTCATGGGGAGTTGCATATCGTCGGCCATCAGGCGGCAGGCCTCCCTCACCCGCAGGGACGAAAGGAAATTGGAGAATCCCATACCCCAATGCACGTTGATGCAGCGCGAGAGATAGGAACGATTGGTCCCCATCCGGGCGGCAAGACCGTCGAGGTTCAGATTGCGCCTGCAATATCCCCGAGCCTCTATCCAGGCATTCAGGATGTCAAGAATCTGCGACTCTACTGTATTCACCGTAAGCGTCCGTGCTCCCGGCCGCTTCACCCTTCTACGTGGATGCCCGTCGGGCGCCTCTTCCCAGCCCCTTCCCTCACCCGCTGCCGTCGGTCGGCCGGCCTCGAGGGCTTCAATGCGCCGGCTAAGCTCCTTACATTCCTTCAAATAGTAGGCTTCGCGCTCGGCGATTTCACCCTCCAGCCACCGCTGGATGTCTTCGTACTGCAGACGGGCATCGCCGGCGGTGGAGTCGTTGACGAGAATGAGCACGGTGATGAGCATGTTGTACAGTGTAAAGACGGTGACGGCGGTGATGAACGTGGTTTCCGACCTCCCTGCCCAATGCGCAAGGAGGGCGATGGCCAGCACCGTCTCTCCTGCCATTACGGTTTTCAGGAAAAGCCGCTTTTCGTAGTTTTCGCAACTTTCACCACCGATGGTTTCCGCCCCGTGAACTGTAGCGGCACCCCGCAGTTTGCCGTAATGACGCACATGAAGCACACCAGTCATCGCCCCACATCCCACGGCAAAGCTCACGATGGCTGCCGAAAGGGGCAGGCTGTCGCCGAAGCCGAAGATGCCCCTCCCCGCAAACACCGCCACCACTCCCCATAGCGTACAGGCGAGCCACACAGGCCACGAGTCGCAGAAGAATGGCAGAGGTGAGGTATAATAGTGCCGGCCATAGTGCCTTACAGTGAGGACCGTGGTCAGGGGCACCATATTCAGCAACATGTGGCTATGATAGAAGGTAAAGGCGGCTTCACCATAGCCCCTTAAGAGCGGCAACAGGAACAGGGCTGGAACGTTGCAAAGAATGCACCATGCATATTTGTTCTGAAGTTTCCTTTTGCGGACAAAGGGGACAAAAATCAACAGCACCATCAGCAGACCGGCACACATCAGGTTGATGATGACAGCAGAAAGCACAACATATTGGAGGAGGGAAAAGTACATATCAACATTTTATTGGGGGGAAAGGAGGGAACAGCATTACTAAAGTAATCATACCAGCCCTCCCCGTTTTTACCTGTGTTTTTCATCCTTCGTCCAGGCAGAACCCAAACTTCCGATGGGCAAATTTAAATAAAATTACGGAATACGCGACATATTTTTGGCTTTTTTTGGTTTTTATAGTCTTGGGGGAAAAAGTATATCAAAAAAACCAGCCCTTTCCGCCCTCCCCCGCATGGTCAGGAAAGGGCAAAAAGGCTGGTTTTCAGTTTCCGACGGCAGTGCCATCCGGATGGGAGAATCGCAAACGGGGCACTGGCGGCAGTCAGTGTCAGCGTGCTATGACGGTGCGTCCGCCGGTGACGTATACCTGTCCGGGAGCGGGATGCAGCACCCTGCGTCCGTGGAGGTCGTAGAAGGCATTGTCCGATGCGGTGGAAAGGGGCACGCTCTCTACACCCACGGGTATTTCGGCCTCGCGGACATCGAGCGGAGCCTGCCAAAGCTGGAACTTCTGAATGGTGAAGATGTCCTTGCCACCCATTGCGGCCACAAGCACACCAAGGTTCACCGTCTGGGGCTCCGTGACAATGAAGGTCATCGTAGCGTCGGCGAGGGGAGCATAGGAGAGGGCTTCGGCCTCAAGGTCGCTGCCGTCGGGGAGTGTGCTGCCTGTGGAAGCCACAAGATAGCTGTCGCCGGAGGCTCCATGCATGCCGAATGTGACGTCGAGGGTGTAGATGCCTTCGGGGAGGTCGATGCGCTGATAGGCCTTATGGTCCTTCAGATCGCCGAAGCCATCCCATCCGGTGGTGCAGGTAAAGTCGTTGCTCTTTTGGGTGTCTACATGCACACCGGTGACGGTGGTGCCGCTGGCGACGGTGTTTTCGAGGGTCCAGTCCTTGATTTCGTAGAAGCGGTTGGCAGTAGAGGTGTTCACCTGTTTCGTTGTCCGTGAGAACGAACGCTTGTAGTTGGTGAGATATTCGGCCGTCACATCGGTCTTTGCACTTTCACCCTCCGCTATGGAGAATACCCCGAGCGAGAGTCCCCAGGCATCCCCGTCGGGGCCGAATCCCGAACGCTGGCCGTTGTTCACGCGCGAGGAGCGGTCCTGCACATCGCCTCCGTTCTGGTTGAAGTCGTAGTAAAGGACGAGGTTTTCATCGGCAGTCGGGGTTTCGAGAGGAGCGTTCACGGTAGATGCGATTTCCTCTGCAGTGAGGGTACGGTCATATATACGGAGTTCATCGATGGAACCGTTCCAGTCGGCGGCAGTGGTACCGATATGGAAAGCCGGCATGTCTCCGAGTCCGGAAGTGGTGGTACCGCTTCCCACCTTTACGCCATCCTTGTAGAAGGCCACGACCGTACCGCTTACGGTAACGGCATAGTGATGCCATGCACCACTCTCCACAATTCCCGGAGCAGTGTTCACAAGCTTGCCCTTGTTGCTGATGCAGAGTCGCCCGTCGGCGGCCGCCTTGATTTGGAATGTGGCGTCGGTGGCCCCGATTCCTTCGCAATAGTCTGCCAGTTTGTTGGGGTTCATCCACCAGCTGACGGTATAGTTGCGCTGGCCCGCGGGGAGGGGCAGTTCCGTAGTCTTCACCGTGGCACCCTGCTGCGAGAAGGAGAGCCCGTTGCGCGAGTCGGCATTGACCACCACAAGCGCACGCTCGCGGGTGGCACGGCTGGTACCGGCACCGTTCGATGCCACGAGGGTAAGATTGTAGACACCGGACTTTTCGGCCTTGAATGCCGTGTTCTGTCCGTTGATGATGACGGCTCCCGGTGTGCCGTTCAATTGCCACTGCCACTTGTTGGGGGCAAACTTCGTACGGTCGGTGAAGAGGACGTATTCGCCTTTCTGCACCACAGGACGGTCGATGTCGAAGTCGGCTACGGGGGCCACTTCCTCCACACTGACCTGCTGGGTGGCAGAGGCGGAATGTCCGGTGGCATCGGTCACAGTGAGCGTCACGTTGTAGGTTCCGAAGGCCTCATAGGTGGCACCGGCACTGACGCTCCGCACCTCCTCCACCACGGCTCCCGGCATAGACCATACATAACTGCAGCCCGGGATGCAGACGGCAGGACGGAAACTGATGCGCTCGCCGGCGCTGACCACAGTCTTCGAGGCGGTGAACGTGGCATCGGGGGCAGCGGCCTCGCCCACATTGACGGTGACCGCCGATGTGGAGACATTGCCGCTGTAGTCGGTACCGGCGAGTTTCACCTCGTATTGTCCTGGAGCGGCGAAACTTACTGTAGGCTCCTCGGCCGTAGTGGTAAGCACTGCGCCTTCTGCCATGGGGATGGTCCATTCCAGATGGTTCACATAGTCGTTGCGGACGGCGGAAAGCGTGACGGGCTGTCCGGCAGGAACGGCATCTACAGCATTGACGGCGACACTGCCTGCTGCCGTGGGAACCACGAAGGCGGGATAGGAGGAGTTTGCACTGCGCGAGTTTTTGGTGCTCACCTTGGCATGGTGTCCGCCAACGCAGTCGGTCATGAGCCACTGTCCGTCGGCATTCTGGAAAGAGGCTCCCTTGAAATAGGCCAACAGACCTTGGGGAAGCACATCGCCATAGAATTCGTGACGGGTGTCTGCGGCATAGGCCGCCTGAATCTGTTCGGGGGAACGTAGACGGTTCCAAATCCGGATTTCATCGTAGTAACCACGCTGGTAGTGGTTTCCGGACGAAGAACTGTCGAACACAAAGTCGCCGAAACCGCCGATGCCGCTATAGCCCGGAGCGGTGAGCATGCCGTCTTGCTTGCCGTTGACGTAAAGATACAGTCTGCTCTTGTCGATGACGATGGCGATGTGCGACCATTCGTTGAGGGCAAGCGGCGAGGAACTTATGAGGCGTGCCGAAGTGTTCCACCCGCAGTAGAACCTGCCCTGGGCATCGCAATGCTGATACCATGTTCCCCAGCCCGGCCCGGCGGCATTGTTCCAGTCGGCAAAGGCCGTGGGACGTATCCAGAACTCGATGGTGGCTTGCTCATAAGCACTCTTGAAGACATCGGGAATGGTGAATCCCGCCTTACTGAAACTGTAAATCTGGTTACGCTCGGGAAGCGTGACGGGTGCCGAAACCTGCCTGCGGGTGCTCTCCTGCCCGTCGCTGTAGACAGCGGTTACGGCAAAGGTGGTGGCGGCAGATTCGCCAATGGCGTATGCACAGGTATGCTTGTCGTATTCCGCCACCAGCTCGTCTTCGGCATAGACACGGTATCCGCTCAGCTCGTGTGCCGAAGCCACAGGAGCTTCCCACTTCAGGATGCCGTCGGCAATGCCCAGACTGTTGACGCTGTGATACCCGGCACCGAAGACTACGGTGGAGATGACGGTGCGGTTGCCCTTTTGGGTGATTTCGAACGTGCCGTCCTCCCCGAGGTCGAAGGGAGTCTCCACGCCCTCAAGGTCGTGCTCATAGTCTACGATTCCAGCCTCATAGATATGTCCGCTGCCCTCGTTCGTGTCCTTCTTGCGGGTGATGATGAAGAAATACTTCAGCGGCTGGTTGCGGTCGAAACCGGCAGAGAGGTCGGTAAGGTCGTACCCGAACTCCATAGGTTCGGTGTGGAGTTTGCCGTCGGCCCAACGTCCGAGCATAGGCACGGCAGGAGCTGGCGAAAGCTCGCCGTTATGCCCGTCGCCGGCATATTTGAAATGGTCCATGGAAATCATGCTTTCCGGCTCCTCGGCGGTGAGGTCCGCACTCACGCCGGCCTGCAGCAGCAGTTCCGAGCGGTGGCTGTAGTCCATCTTCAGCCGTATGGTACGCAACGGACGGTAATCCTTGCGGACATGGTAGAACTCTCCCCACCAGAAGTCGCCGTTGAACTTGCCGTCGGTGGTAAAGGCGGAGCCGGCATAGGCATACGGGCAATAGATGAAACCGCCGTTGCACCATCCGCCCCACGAGTTCACGATAATCCATGCGCCCCGTTCGTTGCTCTCGCCGCAGATGCCGTCACCGTCAAGGTCGAACTCTATGCGGTCGTCGTAGCCCACCATGGTGAGGGCATGGTCCACGCTGGTTCCCCACTCTCCCACGTAATACATTCCCGTCACTCCGGCCTCGTCGTTGACGGCAGTCTTGGGGATGGTTTTCCATTTTCCGCCCGATGCCACGCCGAGACCGATAAGGCCTCCGGCATGGAAGGACGTATCGCCACAATGGTTCCAAAGCCAGTTCTTGGCAAATTCCGCCCCGGCCTCGGTACCCACGCTTGCCACATTCGATGTGGGCGACGTGCAGCGGTAGTGGAAGGCTTCGAACCATTTTTCGTAGCCCGTCATCCATCCGGCGTCCTCATCGTCCCACTCGTTATAGCCGAACAGGCTGGAATAGGTCTGCCCGCCGTAGGTTTTGGCCGAGGGCACCCCGACGTTGGTGATGAACTCGTCCTTGCCGGAGTTTCCGTAGGTCAGCAGCCATACGAAATGTGTGGGGAAATAGTTTTCGGGTTTCATGCCGTCGCGGTCGCGGTAGGCGTTCTGTTCATGACTGAACATGTAGGCAATGCGCGAGGCGGAACCGCACGATCCGGAACTCTGGTTGAAGACGGGTGGAAAATAGCGTGTGGCGGCATTGTTCACATGGTCGGGACGTCCCGTAGCGGCGGCACCCCGGCGTCCTGCCGCCGCAGCAGCCTCATAACGCGCCACAAAACGGGCGGCTACAGGGTCGGGATTGAAGTTTCCGCTGCGATAGTCGGGGAATTTCGTACGGTCGACGGGGACGTACCCCTCCGCCAACGGCTGGGCAAAGCCAGCGGTGACGGACCACGACAGCAGCACGAGGGAAAGGAAATGACGTTTCATATTTTTTGGGTTAGATTTAGGGTTGTCTGAAGCATGAGGG
>OBLI01003943.1_pt1 | contig 10983 bp, 13 predicted proteins | sample 1519701 | NCBI WGS metagenome assembly OBLI01 (sample SAMEA3663005, study PRJEB22513) | pig gut metagenome | biome: pig gut; feature: pig-associated habitat; material: faeces | place: France | collected 2012 | reverse complement strand
AATGAGCCAAAGAGCGAATAGAGCTGTCACATGATTATGTCCGCGTTCAGATCCATCGGCACATAGATTCTCACATTATCATCCGGGAGGATTCCACTATCCCTCACACACTTTCCTGTGACAGCTTTCTCCATAGTATCCTTTGTCTCGTAGGGCACATTCTCTGCTAGCGAAAGCTCATTGATATAAAGCACTTCCTCTGGGACAGGATGTATGTCTAATTTGTGGTGCATGAGTGTTCTCCTTCTATCGCGTTTCAGAGTGCGAAGTATATACGTACACAGGTTCAATTTGTTGCAGATGTTGCAAGTGTTTCTGGTTACTGTTATATATATGTTTTAGTAAATAAAAAATAAAAAATATATATATAGAGTAACCCAGACTCGTAGTCCACCTTAACACCCATAGCGTTAATGTCACTCTCGGCTTCTCTCATCATTTCTGCCATCTGGCTGCTCATCGGAGCAATGGAATTCGGCATTCTGAATCCTCCCAAAGCCTCCTGCAGCTTCATCGGCTCCCAACCTCTGTTCTCTCTTAGGTTGGTGTGGTTATAACAATCCGCTACCAGTCCGGCAATCGCCATGTAGACATCCATGTCCACAATGGGCATACCGTCATGTCGTTCACTTGTAATACCGGAAATTGCCTTCTCTATTACTTCGTTCATCTCTTCGCCGCTGTAGAAACCATCCCATATCATTTTAATTCCAGGGGTCTTCTTTTTGAGCTTCTTGTAGTAGCTGTTTGCAATCATTCCAGTCTCGCTCAATTCTTCGATTTCGGAACGATTTAGAATATAGAAGGGCCTTGGCCCCTGATCCTTAATCAGCAGTTCTACTTCACGTTCACTGATATGCAGCTTATCCCCCTGGGCCTTATACTTTTCATATTCCTCGCCATCCTCATAGATGGTCGGTGTAAAATATCTAGGTGCATACCCCAATGCCTCAAACTCGTCCAGATTGGAATCGATATAATCGAATTTCCCTTCTGCTGCTTTTATTGTCTCATCCCTGTCAAGCTTGCCGCCATATAGTCTTTCCAAAACTCCAAACGGAAACACACCGTAGAGCATCTCCGCCGCTTTGAAGCATTTATCCAACCACACTGTGTTCATCTTCACTTTTTCTCCTTCTGTATTCTTTATTTCTTTGCGCGTTCACTGTGCCGATACCATAAATCCTGCTATCCTTGTATGGCTTGAGCGAGCTTACCTTTTTTACCGGAATATCTAACTCCTTTGCAATCTCGTCATCCTTCAATCCCTGTCTCATTAGTTTCCTTACCGACCGTGTTTCCTGAGTGGAATACCATCCGCCTTCTATTAATAGCCTTCGGGTCTTTTCCTGCGACAGGCCCATGATACGTCCAACTTCTCTTATGGATTTTCTAGTAAACATATCTGGTTCTCTATCATCATAAGGAGGGCCAAATAAATCACAGGCTGTCCTGACCAACTCCTCCAGTTTCATCTCTTTATCTACTTCCTCATATATTCTTGGTCTTCCAGCCATTGCAACACCTCCTAATATCATAATACAATAAAATCTCATTCCGTGCAACATTTTTGAAGAAAAAGCTCACCAGTTTTTTCCGATGAGCTTCTCATCTTTATTTACGCTACTATTTTTTCTATACCATCTTCCTCATGCCAACCCAACTACTTGCTTCGGCTGCTTTTTTTGTGCTTTTATGAGCGAAAATTGGAAGTGTGGAATGAGAAGAAAATTGGGAGGTTGGTGACAGGTGAACTTGGGACGATTTTTGCTACCTTTGGTTCTGGGGATAAGATATCCGCCTTTCTTTATTAATTTATCTTTTTCCCCTCATCATCGTCATATAAATCATACGGCGAGACAAATTTAGAAGGACGGATGCGATGTTCTAACCCATCTAATATAAATAACTTGCTCTCAGTTTCTGGAAAGCTATTTTCCTCATTGGTATCAACGATATACAGCTTTCTTGTATAAAGCATCTCCACACAAAACAAAGCTGCCATTGCATTAAGAGCATTTTTTAGTGACGCTTCCTTGTAGTTTGTAATTCTATCATGCTTTATAGAATTGTAGGCTTTCCAAAATGCAAGTGTTTCTCCTGGAGCAGTGTTGTTCCATCCATCGAACGGTGTGAGCCGAACATCACCATCTATCACTTTGGTCGCAGTAATATTATTGTAATTTGATGTGTAATAGCTATAATAATCACTAATTGATGTGCGGTCCACACTTTGCAAACCGCATATCTCTCGTGACACATTATCAAATTCAGATCCAATCTGGAGAATAAGCTTTTCAATTCTTCTTGAATACGTAGAATAATTAGCACTATCAAGTTCTACATATTCAAGCACTGTACAGAATTCACTTTCCAGCCAGAGATAGTGCTGCCAGAAGTTAAGCTCGAATTCTTTTTTCGTCACTCTAGTATCCCTTTCCAGAAATAATTCTTTATTTATACCTTACCTTTGCATTCTTAGCCACAGTACATCATTACTGCGTTGCCTGCTGCTCACCACGGAGAGGTGTGCAAAGTACCGAGCAGCTACCGTGCAGGGATAGTTTTGTCCCTACACGTCTTTATTTTACTTTACCGATAGGTGTTTTGCAAGGATTTCTTACATATTAAGAGCATACATGACACCCACTAGATGTTTAGCAAGTGTTTTTTCTCTTTGGGGAACAATCATCTCATTACGTCCACATGGGTCACAACTGCACTGTGTTGAAAGCCAGGTCAGCATTAACTACATAACGCTACTACTTTCTGCACATCCTTCATATCCTCCAATCCCTCTTACACCCCTACACTGCTCCGGCTGCTTCGGCTGCAATTCTTTCAGGTCGTTCTCCGGCAGTATTTTTGTTATCGCGTATTAAAAAACAGCCGGAACGACTTTCTGCTGCGTTACACCGATGATGCCATAGGTATTCAGTCTGAGTTTTGGAATGACCGGAAGGCTGACGAAGGCGAGGGTCATAAAGATGCCGATATCTTCCGCTACACCATGTGCCTTGAGGGCATCGTTCAGCGCCTGCATTTTCGCCGCAACGCTCTCTGCGCTTTCGGTGCTCATCAATCCGGCCACCGGAAGCGCAAGTTCTGCCACGACCTGTCCATCTGCCACAAACGCAAGTCCGCCTTTGTTTTTCCGCACAGTGTTGCCGGCCAGCATCATATCGGTATCGTTGTCCCCTGCCACGATCAGGTTATGGGAATCATGTGCGATGCTCGATGCAACGGCTCCGCATTTCAGGCTGAAGTTTCCTAAAAAGCCAATGCCCACATGGCCGGAGTGATGATGCCGCTCAAAAACGGCCAGTTTTACGATGTTGTGTTCCGGGTCCACACCGGGAGCTTTGCCCGGATGCCGTTGGAACGGGATAATTTTTTCCTCTGTAAGCAATTCGCCCCGGTTCAGGCCGATGACACGCTCCTGCTCCCCGCTTTCCCGAAGTTCCAGGTCCTGCAGTGTGATCTCATCCAGATCAAAGGAATCCATAACGTGGGAAAATCTCACACGGTCGATGTCAAGCGGTGCGGGTTTCAGCATTTTTCCGTGCTCGGCCACCAGCGTGCCATTCTTGTAAACCTGTTCGACCGTAAAGGATTCCAGATTGGAAACCACAACCAGATCTGCCCGGTACCCCGGTGCTACGGCACCGCGCTGCTTGAACCCAAAATACTGTGCCGGGACCAGCGTTGCCATTTTGACGGCCACTGCTGGATCTGCGCCCAGCCGGATCGCTTTACGGATGTTGGAATCGATGTGGCCGCTGTCCAGCAGGTCACCGGGGTGCTTATCATCCGTCACCAGCATACAGCGGCTGCAATAGGGCTCCCGGAACAGCGGCATCAGGGCCTCCATATTTTTGGCAGCCGTTCCTTCCCGGATCATGATGTATTGTCCGCGCCGGAGTTTTTCCATGGCTTCCTCGATGTTGGAGCACTCGTGATCGGACTGAACGCCTGCCGCAATATAAGCATTCAGGTCCTTATCGCTCAAGAGCGGTGCATGGCCATCCACGATCTTTCCCGCTTCGGTGCAGTCGCGGATCTTCTGCAGGATCTTCGGGTCACAGCGCACCGTCCCATAGGCATTCATCAGCTCCGCAAGCCCCAGCACGCGGGGATCGCCGTAGTAAGGCCGGAGCTGTTCTGCGTTCAGCACCGCACCGGATTCATCCAGATCCGTGGCCGGAACACAGGAGGGCAGCATGAAATAAACCGAAAGGGTCAGATTTTTTGTCGTTTCCAGCATAAAATCCAAGCCTTCCAGCCCCGCAACGTTCGAGATCTCGTGTGGGTCTGTGACCACCGCAGTGGTACCGTGGGGCAGCACTGCCTGCTCGAAAGCCGGACCACAGAGCATGGAGCTTTCGATGTGGATATGCCCATCGATCAGGCCCGGGCAGACATATTTGCCGTGCAGATCAACTTCTTTCCGGCCGTGATACGCACCCACGCCCACGATCGAATTTCCGCTGATGGCAATGTCAGCGGTGTCGATCTCATCGGTAAACACATTGACGATTCTAGCATTTTTCAAAACCAGATCGGCCAAAGCATCTCCTCTGCCTGCCGAGATCCGGCGTTTTAGCTCATCAGACTGCATAGAAACATCTCCTCTCTCTGAAGTTCGATTTTCTCACCTGTGGATTGGTTCTGCCCTTATTCTACCACGCCTTGCCGCTGCGGAAAAGATGTCGGGAAACAAAAATTATCCCCGGACACCCGAGCTGCGAAAATAGTGTCCAAAAGCCTAAAATGAGAATACCGTGTCCCGCACCTATTCTGCCAGTAGTTTGGCCATCTGCCGTATTGCATCTTGTTTTTCGGGCGTTAGTTTGCGATACCAATTGAGGAGTTCAATTTCTCTTCGGCTCATGGTGATCTGCCGCATTCAACTTGAGAATTTCACACGTCATTTTTTCAACCACTTTCATACTATTACTCGGGAGGCAGAACGCTTTCATCATCTCGTTTACCGTTGTCAGCTGTGCTCTATTCTTCTTCGTCCATTTTCTTCCACAGTTCTTCTCTTACTTCCGGGTGCTCCCACAGCCATTCAATCAACTTCTTGTCTGCCGGATACCGCTTTTTTCCTTCATCACCGGTAATCAGCCAATCTACTCCCACATCGAGAGCTTCGGCAAGCTTCTCTCCGGCTTTTCTTTTCAACTGGTATTTTCCGCTTTCCAGCAAACTGATCTGCGGTTGCGAGATACCTGATCTTCTGGACAGCTCCCACATGCTCAGTCCCTTCTCCAGTCTTGCGCTTGTCAGCCGTTGTGCCGCTGCGCCTGTAAGACTGTCATCATTTTTCCGGACGGACTGTTCCACGCTCAGTGCACCTGTGAAATAAGACGGCTCAACATGAAACACCTCGCAGATTCTCTGAATCACTCGTTCATCCGGCTCCACAACGTTTTTCTCAAATCGGCTGATATGCCTTCCCGTATATCCAAGCGATTCTCCAAAGGCTTGGAGTGAAAGGCCCAGATATAATCTAAGCGCATGGATTTTTTCTCCCATTCCCACGTCCCCCTATTGACATTTGAAACAACGCAAGATATTATTGGTATGTCCACATTACGCAATCGACAAAGGTTATAAAAATGCAAAACACAATCTATCACTGGATTCCTGTTTCCGTTCTGGCTGAAATCACAAAACAATCTCCTAGAAAACTGAAAAAGCTTTACCGTAAGATTATTCAGGATGATTGTGTTCCGCTGAATGACATTCCAAGGAGCATACAAGATATTTACGTATCGGAATATCTGCTCCGGGATCGAGTGATCGATTTTTCATTTCTTGATGCTGTAAGAGATTATTCTACAAAGCCGCTATTCTCCCCCGATGTTCAATCACTGTTTCGTGAAATGCAGATGATGCGCAGGGCATACACAATCTCTCAGGCATTCGCCTCTTCCGGCACAGTCACCGCGCATCTGCGTGAACTTGCGTCTGAATACCATATTTCTTACAGCACCTTAGCCAGAAGGAGAGCTCTTTACATGAATAGTACACCGCTTTACAGGGCCTTGTCTCACTCTGCTTCTGCAGAAGATACCAAAGACCGTTATCGAACCTGCTGTCTATACTGCCGCGATCTGATTATCTTTCTCCATGAAAAACCCGGAAAAATCTCTGCAGCAAAAATCTTCAGAGACATTCGTGATTCGAAACCATTTCCATGCAAAACCTGCCCTTATCACCCTGATGTAAAAAATGGGCCTCACAAAAAAGGGGACTCTATCCCAATCGCAACCTGTGCACGCAAATCTGAATTTATGGTCAAACCCAATTGCGATGATACCGTTGGCACCATCATCCGAAGAATACCGGAACAGCAGGATGTCCTTGCTTGGGCAGGCGTAAGAGCCTGGGCTGCGCTCTATCATTACGCTCCAGCCAGAGAAAAGTCTAAAGTTGTGAACCGCGTGTGGTTCTCCGACCACAAAATCATTGACTTGGAGGTCCGTACCAGACAACGGCCCGACGGTTCATGGGAGGTGCAGCGCCCCTGGATTACCGCAATCATTGATGATGCCAGCGATGTAATGGTATCCTATGTCCTCAGCCTAAGACCAAACTCAGACTGTATTGCTGAGTGCTTCGCCAGGGCCTGCGCCTTCACCGTTGACACACCCTATTCCGGCATCTGCGATTACTTTTACATCGATAACGGCCGCGATTATCGTTCCAACAAGATGAAGGGGCTGCCTAACTCAGAATCCGAGCCGCTGTTTCTGAACAAAGAATTTGGCGAATCTGGAATTTTGGAATGGTTTGGAATTAAAGTCATTCACGCCTTGAGTCATCGAGCCCGTAGTAAAACGATTGAGTCCATCTGGAACACGATTGACAGAGAATGGATTCGCCCGCTGCCTGGTTACTGCGGTTCCAGTCCAAATGAACGCCCTTTTATACTGGCACAGCAAATCAAGTCCAATGAGCTCTACACGTTTGAGCAATTCGCCGACTATTTTGCTGATGTTATTTATCCCAAATACAACGATTTTGCTGTCACAAAAGAATCTCCGAATTCACTTTATCAGAAGCTTCCAAAGGCCAGTTCTTATGTGCCAACCTGGCGGACACTCAGCGTTCTGAAGAGTGTAACCGCCGAGCGGGTCATTCGCACCAAAGGAATCCAATACGGCAACAATCGTTTCTATTGGTGTTCCGAATTGGCACCGCTTATTGAACGCAAAAAGGGGACTATCCCAGATTTTGTGTAAACTCTAAATAAACGTCATAACAACGTCGAAAATCTGAAGATTACACAAAAATTGGGACAGCCTCGCAAAAAGAGCACAAAGTATCGGATATTCGCTTTCGACACTCCATTTAACCGTAATATTTCTGTGGTTTATGATCACAAATACATCGGCGAGGCTCATTTGGTGGAGAAACTGAATGTGGTAGAGCAAAACCGATATAAGATCATCCATCACATTCGGCAACAGCAAGCGCAGCACCGCTTTTATTCTGACAAGCTGGAGCAGCTTCATTCCATCGTGCTTCAAACGGACATTGCCGATCAGGTCTGTCATGTTCCCCCCGTGGACAATATTCGCTATGGACAGGCAATCGATACAGAAAGGGATTCAAAAGACGCAATTGATGACACGTCTATTCCAGAAGCGCTAAAAGAAAAGGCAGAGGAGTATTCCAGGAATCTGATGAACTTGGAGGGTTCTCACAAAAAGCAGGGAAAAATTACGCAGTCCTATGCTTCGATGTCCACCCCGTTAAAAATGACTTGTAGCTTATCTTCTCTACAAATTTTCTTCTCTAAAGCTGACTGCTTTTCCTCATCTGAAATGCAGATGATCTTCTCACAAAATGGAGCTGCCATTTTCTCGATGGCTGTGTACATTGCTCTTTTTTTGTCAGAGCACCGCATATTGAATGCCCAGCCGTGTGGGTTATATACACAGTGATTTTTCAATCCGATATCCGCCACACGAGCAATCGCACCGGCCTTACTGGAATGAGCGTAAACAATATCGGGATTATATTTTTTTATCAACCTCCGAACTTCCCTGATGGAGTTTAAATCACTCATCTCGATTGCCCTGTTCATTTCAATCTGTTCAAAGGAGTCTACCAACCCATCGTAGTCTTCTCTATGAAAGTCCTGTGAGCAGACCAATATATTTTCAAATTTTTCTTTATCCAAATACTTGAGAAGCATTCGGATGTAACGATCTACTCCGCCGGCGGCTTGAGCCACATGCAGTATTCTGATTTTTCTCTTCCTCATCCCTCACATACTCCTCATCTTTTTCCGCAGTCTCTATGTACTCATCCATCTGGATGGTAAAACCAATTTATAAAGTGTGATGATACCCACACTCTTCTAAGTCTTTTTCCTTACTGTCGTACTCTTTCGGCGCGGTAATCATATTTCTACTTTTCTCCGGTTTATTGAGTACACCTGTCCACCGTGGGTAATCACAATTCGGGCATCAACCACATTTTTAACCATCTGCTGATATGAAATCAGTTTGCTCCACTGGCAGTATTTCGGCTTATATGTACTAAATCCAGTCTGGATAATCACATCTTCTTTGATAACGCCATCGCGTTTCAGTTCATCTACTTTTTGAATCAGTCGATTAAATGGCTGTTCATGTGTTCCTACCGTCACAAAAATCATTACTTCGTACCCCTACTCTTACTCCTACTTAGAAAATGTTGCCGAGATTGACCGCTTTCGGATATACCTTTTTCTGCTCTTCCCACTGCACAACAAACTTGTCTACAATGGGATAAACCATCTTTCCCGTCATTGTCGGCTTATCAATCCGATCAAAGACCTCAATATAAACCAGCTTTGCGCCCATCATCTTTCCAATGTAAAAGAACGGAACCGCAACTGCTGCACCGCAGGAAATGATTAAATCCGGCTTTTCCTTATGCAGCACGTCCCACGCGATTTTAGTATTCTTAATGAGCGCCTTGATGCTACGGTTTGTCGGAAAGTAGCACGGGTAGACTTTTTCTCCCTCCAAAAGACTTCTCGCATCTTCTTTGTCAAAGGTCACCCAAAAACGATTTTGTCCTTCCAAAAAGGCTTTAACATATAAAAGTGGGTTAAATGACCGCCAGATGAACCAACAAGGCAAACCTTCATACTTTTCTCTGTCACATTTTTTGTTTTCATTTAATTTCTCCCCGGTGTGTTGTTCTTTCTTGCACGACAACAAGCCTGTATACAGATTGCTGCGGCACTCTATACGCAGGCTCGCCTTCGTACCTCCTTATTCTGTTTTCTGCTCCATCAGCTTTCGCTGTGGTGGGTTAAGTATAGAGCGCAACCAGAAGCCATTAACCCCTGAAATCACGCTGGCCCTAACGCACCATGACAGGCAGAAACAGGTTGAGGTGAAAAGGTCAAGCCGCGTAAACCCGCATGAAATCAAGCTTTTCTCTGGTTGCCCATATTATTTCACACTCCCCATGGATGGTGACGACAACTTTTTTCCTAAAAAGCTTAGGAATAAACGAAAAAAAGGCTGGGCCTTCTGCGTGAATATGGATGACGTCGAAGTTAGAGAAAGAGGCTGAGAGGATTGCAAAGAGAGATGAGGTCATAGCAGCAAGACCTTTACGTTCTATAGTAAAGACTTCCTTGATCTTCACTCCCTTATATTCCTTTAACTTCTCTATTTCTCCACCACTTACGTGTCTGCCTTTTCTATTGAAGCAGGTAACACTGTGTCCCAGTTTCACCATTCTAGTTGACAACTCTTCAACCACAACTTCAATCCCGCCTTCACGTGATGGGATGTGTTTATGTCCAATCATTGCAATCTTCACAGTGTTTTCCCCTTTCTTTCCCTCTTTTTATCTATCTACTCCGGTTCCTCACCGTTCTTCTCTTCTCCTACCCCATTCACCCAGTGTACCTTCAACTTTCTTTTACCCCTCACTTAAACTTCCTTATCCACCCCAACAGTATCGATATCGTATCCATTCATTCCCAGAAGAGTGCTTTTGCGAAAGACCCCAGCATTACTCTCCCTGCCCGAATAAGCAGACCACAAATGTCTTGAAAATAATCTTCCAATCCACAAGGAAGCTCCGCTCTTGGACGTACTTCACATCCAAGTCCATCCATTCTTCAAAGGAGAGTTCATTCCGGTGCGGGGCTATCTGCCAATAGCAGCTCAGGCCTGGTGTCACATAAAGCCGCTGCATTTCGTAGTCACCGTACTGCTCTACCTCTCGCGGCAGTGCTGGTCTTGGGCCAACAATACTCATATCGCCCTTCAAGATGTTCCAGAGCTGAGGCAACTCATCCAGACTGGTTTTCCTAATGAATTTACCGACCCGTGTAATTCGAGGATCGTCCTTGATTTTGAACACAGGACCATCCATCTCGTTCCGGTCAAGCAGTTCATCGAGCTTTTCTTCTGCGTCTGCGCACATGGAGCGAAACTTGTAAAATCTGAACAGTTTTCCATTTCGGCCAACTCTATCCTGATAGAAAATCGGTCCTGCTGAATGATCATCAATCATGATAGCCACAGCGATCAGAAGCATGAACGGAGAAAGAACAATCAAAGCAAAAGCGGAAAGAATAATGTCCTGTGTTCTTCTCCCCACCCAATACAGCCGGTGGCTTCGCAGATTTTCTTTTTTATCGATAAGCATCGGTTTGTCGATGCGCACAGGCTTGCTCGTTGTTGCTTCGCAGGTAGGCATATCATGAACTCCTATGTAATCCTCTATGTGTTTATCATCGGACGATTTAACCTTTGAGATGTCCTTATCACTTGAAGGACATGTCTATCCGAAAATATGGGCTTTTCTACCCCATTCACCCAGTGTCCTATACCCTTATCTTTTACCCCTCTTTTAAACTTCCTACCCAGACATCTATCTTCTTCTCCACTCTCTGCTCTCTCCGAGGCTGTCCCAATTTTTGTGTAATCTTCAGATTTTCGACGTTGTTATGACGTT
>OBLI01003941.1_pt1 | contig 10986 bp, 11 predicted proteins | sample 1519701 | NCBI WGS metagenome assembly OBLI01 (sample SAMEA3663005, study PRJEB22513) | pig gut metagenome | biome: pig gut; feature: pig-associated habitat; material: faeces | place: France | collected 2012 | reverse complement strand
GCTGAAATCATTCCGTTCTCATCGCTTGCATCTGTATTCCAGAAAACCCGCATTTAGATCATCCAGAAATTATCTGTACACACGATCTTTCTGTAAGTCTCAAATCGGGACCATTTATTATGAAACTCGGATAAGTTCTTTTCTTCTGTCTCTTCAAACTCTGCCAAAAACTCTTTCAGCTCTTTCTGATTCTTAATGGTCAGTGCAAATCCTCTCTCATCCAGAACTGGAAGTCCACCAAACTGATACTCTTCAAGCTTTATGATATCCTGAATCTTTTTATCACGGATCAATACTGCTGCCTTAGCTTTCACAGAAATAATATCAAAGTAATCTGGGTATTTGAAACTATCACCTTCAGATGGCACCACATCACCTGGATGATATGTCTGATTATCTGCATCTGCTTTCGTCATCATGGCATTATCCAGGTTAAAATAAAACTCTTCAAAGATATATCCACCAATCTTGATATCGTCTTTTTCAAAATATGGCTTTTTCTCAGAAGTATCTACCGATTCTACTACACCACAGGCAGAAGTCATGTGGCTGATACGGTCGATCAGAATCAATTCTCCCAGCGTTTTATGATGCTTAAATACATCCAGTACGATTTTTTCTGTTAATTCCACCTGGCATACGGCAATTTCATTTTTCTCAACCGTATCTGCCGGTATATGTTCTCCTGTATTCACATCAATCTTGTAAAGAATCTTTTTTACAAATCCAGGTATCCTCTTTGTCGAAGATTTGACCAGATATTCCTTGCCCACTGCCAGCTTCTCATCATCCATCCATAAAAATGTTGCAGTAAAGCTTTTCACTACCGGAAGTTCCTCATCGTCTGTCAATACACAGCCACGGCTTACATCCACTTCCTTATCCAACTGAATGGTTACTGCCTGTCCCGCCACAGCCTCTTTTTTGCTGTCACTGCCTACCAGAAGCTTCTTCACCGTAGCAGTCTCTCTGCTCGGTAATGTGACAATGGTCTGTCCTTCTTTGACACTGCCACTTTCCACCTGTCCCTGAAACCCTCTGAATTCATGATTTGGACGGCATACACGCTGTACAGGCATATAGAAAGAAGTCTCTTCCTGCTCTGATACATCCACCGTTTCCAGATGATCAAGAAGTGCTTTTCCGGTATACCATGGCATATTATCCGATTTTTGTGTTACATTATCACCCTCCGTAGCACTTACCGGAATTACTGTCACATCCTGCAATTTTAATGCTTCTGACAGCTCTTCAATATCCTTTTTGATCTCTTCAAAGCGTTCCTGACTGTAACCGGCCAAATCCATTTTATTGACTGCGAATACAAAATGTTTGATGCCCATCAGTGCACAAATGCGACTATGGCGTCTCGTCTGTACCAGTACGCCCTGAGTAGCATCTACAAGAATAATAGACAACTGTGCAAAGGATGCACCCACTGCCATATTTCTCGTATACTCTTCGTGTCCCGGGGTATCCGCTACAATAAAACTTCTCTTATCTGTCGTAAAGTAACGATAGGCTACATCGATGGTAATTCCCTGTTCTCTTTCTGCCATGAGTCCATCCAGAAGGAGAGAATAATCAATGGCACCTCCTCGGGATCCCACCTTACTATCCAGTACTAAAGCCTTTTCCTGATCCGCATATAAAAGCTTTGAATCATAAAGAATATGTCCAATTAATGTGGATTTTCCATCATCCACACTTCCACACGTAATAAATTTCAATAATCCACTCATTAGAAATACCCCTCTCTCTTTCTCTTTTCCATGCTGGCTGCCCCGCCGTCTTTATCAATGACACGGCTGGTTCGCTCAGACTCTACAGAGCTTAATGTCTCTTCAATGATCTGATCCAGGGTATCTGCCTCTGACTCAATACCACCTGTCAAAGGATAGCATCCCAGTGTACGGAACCGTACCTTTTTCTTTTCTACCACTTCTCCAGGCTTCAGCCTCATACGGTCATCATCTACCATAATCAGGTTTCCATCTCTTTCTACCACTGGTCTTTCTGCTGCAAAGTAAAGGGGAACGATCGGAATATTTTCCCTCTTAATATATTGCCATATATCCTTCTCTGTCCAGTTGGAGATTGGGAATACACGAATGCTCTCTCCTTTGTTGATCTCCGTATTATATAACTTCCACATCTCCGGACGCTGATTTTTCGGATCCCAGGCATGAGATTCATTACGGAAGGAGAAGATTCTTTCTTTTGCACGGCTTTTCTCTTCATCTCGGCGTCCGCCGCCAAATGCCGCCGTAAAACCATATTTATTTAAAGCCTGTTTTAAGGCCTGTGTTTTCATAATATCTGTATAAGCGGAGCCATGATCAAATGGATTGATGCCCTGCTTCACTCCGTCTTCATTAATATATTCCAGCATTTCAATGCCAAGCTCTTTGGCTGTTTTATCACGAAACTCGATCATTTCTTTAAATTTCCATGTTGTATTTACATGAAGAAATGGGAATGGCGGTTTCTCCGGATAAAATGCTTTCAAGGCCAGATGAAGCATTACTGAACTGTCTTTTCCTATAGAATACAGCATAACCGGGTTTTCGCATTCTGCCGCCACTTCACGTATAATATAAATGGCTTCTGCCTCTAATTCGTCTAAATGTGATAATCCACTCATATTGTCCTCCTGCTTTTCAAGTTTTTCTTTTACAATCCTAGTATTGATTGGAGTTTTTTCGATTGACATCGATGACGATTTCACTGCCATCTGGTTTTCGAATGTTCCAATGGAGGAAATCTCCGCTTTTTGTAACATTCATGACACTTCCTGTGCCTCCTATATCTGCTCCCAGGTAAAAATCAATGGCTCCTGCTGCGCACTCCTTGACACAGGATACACAGCCCCAGCAGTTTCTTGGATATTTTATGACTGCTTTATGATCTTCTATCGCAATCAGGGTACCTGGACATACCTCCTGACACTTTTTGCAGCCTACACATTTTTCTTTATTGATCTTTATGCTCATAAGTATCCTCCTTTACAATATCCCGGAACTTGATGTGAATGGTCCCGTTCTCCAATTTGGAGTTTACATATTTGAAATATCGGCTGTCCGTGTCCGGATGATCCAAATTTTCATTAAAGGAATGCCATCTGGTTTCTTTTCTATTTTTTAAATGAGCAATCAATGCTTTGCATACCAAAAGTCTTTCCTTCAACTCGTAAGCAAATAGCAGCTCATGCATATCCGAAGCCCCTATCTCATCTGACAGTTTCAATAATTGTTCAATCTTCTCATCTGCCAGATTCAACTGCTTTTCATTATATTGATAATAAGAGGAAATACCTCCTGCATATTCATCCATGATCTTCTGCATGGCTTCTTCCAGCTCTTCTGTGGTAAATACCGGAGTATTCGTATTTCGGATTTTTTCATATTCCTGTATTACTGCATCTGCCTGCTTTTGAATACTGTCTGTCGGCGGAATCTCTTCTGCAGTCTTCCATTTATCCAGAATGGACAATGCTGCGATCTCTCCTTCTGCCAGAGCTCCCGTTACATATTTCTGAGGGCAGCCTCCAGCTACATCTCCGGCTGCGTAAAGCCCATCTATTGTCGTCTGCCTGTGGGTATCCACCCAATATCCACTGGCCGTATGACCACCTACGATGTACGGCTCTGTTCCCTGAATTTCTACATCCTGTTCACTCGGCATTTTGCCGCTTTCGATCCATTTTAATGTCTGACTTGGAGCCATATTCAGATATGCTTTTAAAAGCTGCTGATCCTGTTCCTCCGTTATTACACTTGTGCGAAGATAACAAGGGCCATTCCCCAATTGATTTTCCTTTACGGTCCCATAGACACGTTCGCTGGTTGTAATCCCATATTTATCTTCATATACAAAACCTTTGGAGTTTACCTGCTTGGCTCTTACTCCCTGAGCGATGGTACCAGTTGGAGCAATGGTATCTTTACACCGAAGAGCAATGAAACGCATCTCAAAAGAAGTCATTTCTACGCCTGCACGCAGTCCCATGGCATATCCGGCACCAGTATTAAACGGCGGATACCACATTTTATGTCTGGAAAAACCAGGGTTATTCGGACGATACAGCCCTGCCGCTCCACCTGTAGCGACCAAAACTGCCTTAGCCTCTATGATATAAGCTTTTTCATCCACAATGGAAAATCCTACCGCACCGTATACCTGATTATGTTCCACCAATAAATCCGTTATATTTACATAATTAAGAACCTGAATATTTTCTTCTTTTGCAACGGCCTTTGCCAAAATCGGTTTGAAGTTTTCCCCATTGATCTTAATATTTCGGTTTCCTCTGGCTACGTAATCTCCATTTTCATCCTTTAATATGACAAGTCCAAGGGATTCCATATCTGCTGTCACATCATTAAACCGTCTGGCTGCTGACAACAATAAATCTCTTCGTACAATTCCAGCTGCATCTTTGGTGGCATAATCAACATAATCCTCCGGCATACGCCCTTTGACAATGTAGGCATTGATCGCATTGACACCTGCGGCCAGACAGCCACTTCTTTTCATATTTGCTTTCTCTGCGATCAACACACGCTTCCCAGAATTCCTGGCCACCGTCAATGCTGCATAACATCCTGCTGTACCACCACCTACAATCAGAACGTCTGTCTCTATTCTTTCAATCTGTAACTTTTCTCTCATGTTTTCAAATCTCTTTCTTTTAAATAACCAATGATTCTTCGCGAATAGAACTGTTTTGAAGCAGGAAGGCCTGATCTCCTTTTATCACAAACAGCTTGTAGACAAAGACATCCACGGTTTCACCTTCCTCAACAGGCTGTTCCTCCAGTCCTCTTTTGGCGGTCAGTACCATATCATTGATACGCACCTTCAATTCCAGATTATTGCCTCGGAAAGAAATTTTTTCCACAATTCCTTCCATGGCAGAACGTTTATAAATCTGAGACTCATTTTTCTTTGTAACCCGTATAAATTCAGGTCGTACAATGGCACGATGGGCCCCTTCCATGGATTCAAAATAGTGAATCTTGCGATATTCTTCTACAATGGATGTCTGCCCGAAAAAGGATGCTGTAAATGCCGTTGTTGGATTCTGATATACCTCCAAAGGTGTTCCCATCTGCTCAATTTTTCCTTGATTGGTAATAATGATCTCATCTGCTACCTCAATGGCCTCATCCTGATCATGAGTCACAAAAATGCTGGTAATTCCCAGTTTTTCTATCATTTCTTTCAGCCAGCTTCTCAATTCCTGTCTGATTTTCGCATCAATGGCTGCAAATGGTTCATCCAGAAGCAAAAGCTGTGGATTTGGTGCCAATGCTCTTGCAAAAGCGACTCTCTGCCGCTGTCCTCCTGACAACTGGCTAGGATACCGCTTTTCCAGACCTTTTAGCCCTGTCAGAGCGATCAACTCAGAAACTCTCTCCCTTATTTTATGAGGATCTTCCTTCTTTACCTTTAATCCAAAAGCAATGTTGTCATACACTGTCATATAACGAAACAGCGCATAATTCTGAAATACAAATCCAATCCCTCTGGCGCTGGCAGAAATATCATTTACTACTTTTCCGTTAATAATGATTTCTCCACTATCTGGATGCTCCAGTCCGGCAATCATACGAAGTATCGTCGTCTTTCCACTGCCGCTTGGTCCCAGAAGTCCAATTAATTTTCCCTTTTCGATACCAAAACTTACGTCATTGGATGCTTTATATGTACCAAATGTCTTATTAATATGTTTTAGTTCCACGTACATCTGCTTATGTCTCCTTTTTTCCTCTATATTCTACAATACTTCGAATTACCAGAAGAATTACCGCCAAAATTACAAGAATGGAGGATACGGCAAAAGCCGGTACATACTGGAATTCATTGAATAATATCTCTACATGAAGGGGCAGTGTATTGGTCACACCCCGAAGGTGGCCTGACAAAACGGATACTGCACCAAACTCTCCCATAGCTCTTGCCGTACAGAGCACAATACCATAGAGAAACGCCCATTTAATATGAGGGAAGGTAATCTTACGGAATATGGTAAGCCCTTTTGCCCCCATTAGTGCTGCTGCCTCTTCTTCATCTGTCCCTATGGATTCCAATACTGGTATCAATTCTCTGGAGACAAATGGAAATGTAACAAATATAGTTGCAAGTATGATTCCCGGTACAGCAAACACGATTTTTATTCCTGCCTGCTGAAGATAAGGATATAAAAAACTTTGTTTTCCGAAAACCAGGATATAAATAAGACCTGCTATGATCGGTGATACGGTTACCGGAATATCAATCAATGTGGTCAATACTTTTTTGCCACGAAAATGAAATCTAGTCAAAGCCCATGCAGCACACAGGCCAAAAATAGTATTGCAGATCACTGCAGCCACTGTAGCTTCTATGGTCAGTATCAGCGCTTTTATCGTATATTCATCTGTAATCGCAGATACATAAAATTCCCATCCTTTTCGAAGTGCCTCTGTAACCACAACAACCAGGGGAAGTACCAGCATGATCACCAAAAACAGAACACTGATTCCGATAAGCAGCCACTTTACCAGCTGGGATTGTTCTTTTCTTTCTGCTTCCATCAGCTATTTCCTCCTTTTATCCGCTTTGAATTATGTGCCTGTATTGCATTCACTCCAAACAAAATCAAAAATGAAACAAACAACATTACCAGAGCGATGGATGTGGCACTGGCATAGTCATATTCCTGAAGCTCTGACATAATGATCAGAGGGGTAATTTCTGTATAATAAGGTTTGTTACCAGCGATAAATACAACACTTCCATATTCTCCAAGGCATCGTCCGAATGCCAGTCCTGTTCCTGTAAACAGTGCAGGCATCAGCTCTGGAAAAATTACTTTTCTAAATATGACTGCCGGCTTCGCCCCAAGGACCATAGCAGCTTCTTCATAAGAACCATCCAGCTTCTCCAGTACCGGCTGTACGGCCCGAACTACAAACGGAATACCGATGAACACCAGGGCGATGGTAATTCCAATTCTGGTATATGCAATTTTGATTCCAAACTGAGCGAAAAATTTTCCTACCAGCCCCTGATCGGACGTAAGTGATGTCAGCGCAATACCCGCTACGGCCGTGGGCAGTGCAAAAGGAAGCTCTATCATTCCATCCATCAGCCGTTTTCCAGGGAAATCATATCTGACAAGAACCCATGCCAGAATCAATCCCATAACAGCATTGACAGCAGATGCCACAAATGCTGTAATAAAACTTACATAAAAGCTGGATAACACTCTTTCTCTGGTTATTACCTGAAAAAATTCTTTCATACCAAGGCTGGAAGAATACACTGCCAGAGATGCCAGCGGAATCAGCACTACTATACTCAGCATAGCAATGGTTACTCCCATGGTCAGGTTTAATCCCGGGATAACCCGTTTTCCAGTTTTCTTCATTCTACTATCCTACCTCTATTCCTTAAATATTTACTATTCTTCATAAATCTGGTCAAATACACCGCCATCTGCAAAGTGTGTTTTCTGTGCTTTATCCCATCCACCAAAGTCCTTAATAGTTACAAGATTAATATCAAGATCAAATACATCCTTATATTCTTTCAGAATCTTTTCATTAGAAGGACGATAATAATTATCTCCTGCAATTCTCTGTGCCTCATCAGAATACAGATAATTCAGATATTCAGTAGCCACATCACGAGTACCCTTTTTGTCTACAACGGAATCTACTACTGCTACAGAAGGCTGTGCCAAAATGCTGATGCTTGGAGTAATGATCTCATAATCATCTGGATAATCTTTTACAGATAGATAAGCTTCGTTTTCCCAGGCGATCAATACATCTCCCTGTCCATTTTCAACAAAGGATGTGGTTGCTCCTCGTGCTCCAGAATCCAATACCAACACGTTTTGATATAATTTTTTCATGAAATCCTTGATCTTTGTCTCATTGCCATTATAAAGCTTATCTGCATATGCCCATGCTGCCAGGTAATTCCAACGTGCTCCTCCAGATGTTTTTGGATTTGGTGTAATCACTCCTACTCCATCTTTTGTCAGATCATCCCAATCCTTAATGTTCTTCGGATTGCCTTTTCGAACCAGGAAAACGATGGTAGATGTATATGGTGAACTGTCATTGTCAAATTCATCCACCCATCCATCTTCGATCAATCCTGCATCCTGTACCGCTTTTACATCATACTCAAGAGCCAGTGTCACTACATCTGCTTCCAATCCATTGGCAACCTCCAGTGCCTGCTTACCAGAACCTCCATGAGACTGTGTAATCTCTACATCCTGTCCTTTTTCCTCTTTCCAATGCTTTGCAAAAATCTTATTATACTCTTCATATAACTCTCTTGTCGGATCGTAAGATACATTTGTGATCGATACCTTATCGGAAGATCCACTCTTCTTTTCCTCTTTACTTCCTGCACCACATCCAGTCAGACTGGTAAGTGCTAAAATCACTATAAGACCAATTGCGATTATATTTTTTCTTTTCATATGCTTTCTCCCTCTTTCTTCTTTTTTCTTTCATTGATTTTACGTATTTGCATTATAGCTTCTATAACCTACTATTTAAATAGGAAAACTAGAAAACGTTGTCACAAATCCCTTTCATTTCTTCCATTTTCCAATACTTTTTCTCGTTACAGCATCATTTTTTCCTATTTTTTCCCTTTTTACCCTGTATTTCATGCAAACGTTGTCATCCTTTGTTTTACAAGAACAAATCACATTTCTATACATACAAAAAACGGAGCGAGACCATTCTAGCCTCACTCCGTTTTTATCTGAGTTTATATCTTATTTATACTCCTCTTTATTACATCTAATTCTATTTTATCTCCCGCTTTCTCATGCTTTAATAATGTAGCCTTATTCTTAATACCTCCCCCATATCCTGTCAAGCTTCCATCGGCCCCAACAACCCTATGGCATGGAATGATAATACAGATTGGATTCCATCCCACCGCTCCGCCTACTGCCTGAGCTGACATCCTTTTTAGTCCTCTGTTTTTCGCGATCATTTTGGCGATATCCCCATAGGTCAACGTATCGCCAAATGAAATGGTGTTCATGATTTCAAGCACTTCCTGCCGAAATGGAGTCAGATTTTCTATTTTATATAAAGGCGTAAAATCCGGATTTTCTCCGCTAAAATAACAATCTAACCAACGACAGGTCTCCTGAAAGATAACCAGATTCTTTTCAGCACCATCTATGAAATGTTTGGAAGCATCCCTTGACCCTTCAAACCACAGTCCAGTCAGATACTCTCCATCGCTGCTCATCTGTAGATCTGTAAACCCATCCGGTGTTGGATAGCTCCATATATAAGTCATACCTTTTACTCCTAACAAACCTTATGTCCAGATGCTACCTCGAAATGATATTTCACAATTCCAAGATCTATTTTCGTATACGGTCCCATGCCCGCTATACGAATGACAGGTTTTCCATTCTTAATTCCCATTTTAAATTTCTGCTGATTGATTGCTGTTGGAGCAAGAAGTGCTGCCTCTGCCCCTTTTTGAAACCACTCCGGCATTTCACCTTTTGTTGCCATGACACTCTTCAGTTTCTTGCTCTTATGTGATTTCCCCTGTGTTTCTCCATAGCCTATGGCTATGACTAACACCATTTTTTCACCATTCGGAATTCGTTTTTTTACATTCACCTTATTAAAAGACAATGCTACCCAACAGGTATTCAGTCCTATTCTCTGGGCTTCAAGAACAATCTTTTCCCCATAGTATCCACATTTTTCCTGTAGACTATCCGAAGGCTTTCCTGCCAGGATAATATAATTATTCACATTGCGGAAACTTCCATAATGTGCCAGCTTTGATTCAAACCCATTTGGATCATCATAACGTATCTGAATATGCAATCCACTTTCCTCATTGCACTCCCTGATCAATGCACTTAATCTTTGCCGTTTTTCATCCTCAATTTTCTGCTCTGTGTATACTCTTACAGAATGCCTTTCCTGTATGGCTTGCAATAAATCCATTTCTTTCAACTCTTTCCTTTTCACTATTATTATGTACTATTTTTGTCCGTCCTCATATCCTTTTTCATTACAGAAACAGCTCATTTTCTTTTCGGATCGAACATGCCTTTTTCATTGCCAAAGCAGCAATAGATACCATTGCACCATTGACCTTTCTTGCTTTTTCAGGACACTGATTCACACAACGCATACAGGAAATACACTTTTTCGAATCCGTCGTATAACCAGTCGAATTAATCGCCTGTACAGGACATCTCTCTGCACACATTCCACACTTCACACAGTTCTTGGTCGGTTTTGGAACAAGTCCGGCTCCACCGGCCTTTTTATAAGGGCGATTTCCTGGAATAGAAACAACCTCTCCATCCTTGCCTGCAATCTGATCAGCGAAATGGATCAGCTGTTTCTTATCAGACTCATCCGGTCTGTTTGAAGCATACTGTGGCATGATGGAGTGTTCTGCTACGGCAGCAATGGCTGCAACAACCTGAAATCCACATTCTTTGGCCGCATCCTCCATCTCCACAAGGGTATCTTCGTAAGCCCGGTTTCCATATACACATACGAGCGTACACTTTGCACCATTTCCTGTCATCTGTTTCAACCGTTCTATTGCCACGGCAGGAGCTCTTCCTCCAAACGAAGGCATGGCGATTAAAACCATATCCTCTTTCTCAATCTTACACTTGGCAAAATCAGTTTTGTAATCACTCAGATCAATTTTTACCACGCTTTCCTTCCAATGTCCACTGATAATATGAGCGACTTTCTCTGTACCACCTGTGGGACTGAATACGATCTCTACAACATTCATAAGTCTGTATCCTCCTATACTTGATTCATAATTTTTTCACATCTTCTTTCGTCAGACTGTACATTATGGTCCATCTCTGCCCGTATAGCTGCAATGCAGTCTGCAAGAGTTCTTTCCGAAAGCATTCGGGCAAAGGCATCTTCCATACCCTCAAACATTCCATTTAGTACTGGT
>OBLI01003939.1_pt1 | contig 10991 bp, 7 predicted proteins | sample 1519701 | NCBI WGS metagenome assembly OBLI01 (sample SAMEA3663005, study PRJEB22513) | pig gut metagenome | biome: pig gut; feature: pig-associated habitat; material: faeces | place: France | collected 2012 | reverse complement strand
ATTGAAAGATTTTGCGGAAAAAATACTCAGACATTTCAGCGATATGGAGATACACGACACAAGAAAAGACAAGAAGCCATATATGGGTATTAGGGAGATAATATCCTCCGTTACTCTTGGTGGAAAAATGTCGGATGCAACTCCTAATCTTCCCGAAGCTGTAGTAAAGAGTATCTTCCAAGGCTTACCATATCCCCAGACTCTCTACTCAGCTTGCTTAAGTAGGATAAGGGCAGAACAGAAGCTGACAATAACGCGAGCTGCCATCATCAAGGCATATCTGAACAGACAAAGTAATAACAACAAAAAGATAAATATTATGTTAGACAAAGACAACAACAACCAAGGCTACCTGTGTGGTCGCCTGTTTGCAGTACTGGATAAAATTCAGGAAGATGCAAACAATATCAGCAGTATTCGCGAAAGATATATGAATGCTGCAAGTGCTACTCCTTCAGCAGTATTTGCCACTATACTGAATCTTTCGGTACACCATTCTGAAAAATTGGATGAAGGACGAAGAATTTATTTCGAGAAGTTGAAACAGGAGATACTCGACAAGGTATCAGCCGATGGATTCCCAACCCACCTTGACCTTCAGGATCAAGGGCGCTTCTTTGTGGGCTATTATCATCAGCGTCAAGACTTCTTCACAAGTAAAAAAGAACAATAAACAACAATTTTAATAGAATATTATTATGTCAGAACTTAAAAACAGAATTGATTTCGTTTACATCTTCGATGTTCAAGATGGAAACCCTAACGGAGATCCTGATGCAGGTAATCTTCCACGTGTTGATGCAGAAACAGGTATGGGATTGGTAACGGACGTTTGTCTCAAACGTAAAATAAGGAACTACGTCCAGACTGCAAAAGGACAAGCTGACGGCTATGATATTTTCATCAAGGAAAAAGCCGTTTTGAACACATTGATTGACAAGGCTCACGATGATTCGGAAGTGAAAGCTGCAAAAGACAAGACAGAGGCAGCCCGTATGTTCATGTGCAAGAACTATTATGATATTCGCACTTTTGGAGCAGTGATGTCAACAGGTAAGAATGCTGGTCAGGTAAGGGGAGCCATACAACTTACATTTGCTCGATCAGTAGATACAATCGCGACTGCGGAACATTCCATTACTCGTATGGCTGTTGCTACAGAAAAAGAAGCTGAAAAGCAAGGTGGCGACAATCGCACAATGGGTCGCAAAGCTACTGTTCCCTACGGTCTCTACGTATGCCACGGTTTCGTCTCTGCCAACCTTGCCCAGCAGACAGGTTTCTCTGAAGAAGACCTGGAACTTTTCTGGGATGCCCTGAAGAACATGTTCGATGTTGACCGCTCGGCAGCACGTGGGCTTATGAGTGCGCAGAAACTCATTGTATTCAAGCATGACTCTGTGCTTGGCAATGCCCCAGCCAACAAATTGTTTGATTTGGTGAAGGTGGAAAAGGTATGCGATGGTGCTCCTCGTTCTTTCAGTGACTATTCTGTTACAATAGACAAGGTAGGCTTACCCGCAAATGTCACCGTTGACGAACTAATATAATCGATGTATAGCGAAGACGATATGCTTATGTTGTCGGGGATACAGCACTATAGGTTCTGTCCCCGACAATGGGCTCTCATACATCTTGAGCAGCAGTGGGACGACAATCGGCTGACGATTGAAGGACAACTGCTGCACAAGCATGTTGATGATCCTTTCTATCGTCAGAAGTGTGGTGACCACATCACACTTCGTTCTGTCAATATCGCATCCCGTGAACTTGGTCTCTACGGCATCAGCGACGCTATAGAACTTCTCCCATCAGATGATATTACAGACACCATCCAGCATCCAAAATACCCTGGACATTGGTTGCCTGTACCTGTGGAATACAAGCATGGAAAGCCAAAGAGGAACGAAGTGGACGAGGTGCAATTGGCTGCCCAAGCCATGTGTCTTGAAGAAATGTATTCCATACATGTGTCATATGGCGCTTTTTTCTACGGCGAGATACGTCATAGGGTTGAGGTGGAAATCACCCCAAGATTGCGTGACATCGTCCGGGAATGTGCAAAGGAAATGCACGCCATATATCAAAGCCGACAGATTCCGATGGCATCCAAAGGAAAGCATTGCGACAAGTGCTCGCTGAAGAACATCTGCCTGCCTGAAATAAATGATTGTGGCGATGTGGCTACTTATCTTAAAAACAACTTGTTGGTATGAGAAAACTATTGAACACACTATATATTACGACACCTGAGGCCTATCTCAGCAAGGATGGGCTGAATGTTGTCGTGTCTGTCAAGCAACAGGAGGTGTTTCGCATTCCGGCGATAAACATCGAGGGGATTGTCACCTTCGGATATATGGGTGCTAGTCCTGGCCTGATGAAACTATGCAGTGACAGTGGCATATCACTCACGTTCCTCTCGCCCAATGGAAGGTTTGTAAGTCGTGTTCAAGGTGCTACTCATGGCAATGTGCTTCTTCGCAAAGCCCAGTATGCCTTGTCTGATGATGAGGGATGGTCATTGCATGTCGCCCAACTCATGATTGCTGCCAAGATACAGAACTACAGGAACATTCTCAGGAGATACATACGCGACTACGGCGACTGTCAGGAAGTGGATGCCGCAGTAAGAGTGCTCGATGCAAATAAACGATATGCTCTTCATGCAGAAGACAAGACGACGTTGATGGGATTTGAGGGTATTGCATCTAATGCATACTTTGAAGTGCTTCCCAAACTCATTCTCAATCAGAAAGAGGCCTTCCCGTTCAATGGCAGGAACCGTCGTCCGCCCAAAGATGCAGTTAATGCCATGTTGTCACTGGCATATACGTTGATTGCCAATGACTGTGCCGCTGCTCTTGAAACAGTGGGTCTTGATCCATACGTAGGCTACCTTCATGCACTTCGTCCTGGTCGAACATCGCTTGCTCTAGATATAATGGAAGAGTTTAGGGCTTATCTCGGAGATCGTTTTGTATTGTCGCTAATAAATAAACGGCAGATAACTCCCAAGGACTTTCTTTATCAAGGAGACAACGGTGTGGTTATGACAGACAAAGGGCGTAAAACCTTTATCACGGCATGGCAGAATCGCAAGCGTGAGACAATCATTCATCCTTATCTAAATGAGAAGGTGGAGATAGGGTTGTTGCCATACGTGCAAGCCATGATGCTGGCGAGATATATAAGAAAAGACATTGACGATTATCCTGTATTTTTAATAAAATAAAGGCTTATGTATATACTTGTGACATACGATGTTGATACAACAGATAAATCTGGGCAACGACGTTTGCGTCGAGTGGCAAAGGCATGTCTGGACTATGGTCAGAGAGTGCAGAATTCAGTATTCGAATGTGAACTAACAGAGGTGCAATTATGTATGTTGAAAGAGCGAATTAAGGAAATCATCGACCAGTCATTAGACAGCATCCGATTCTATCACCTCAACCGAAGTGAGAATAGGCGTGTGGAAGTGATGGGTGTTGAAACCTCATTTGACGTTAATGATGCAATTATAATATAGCTGATGCGAAACTAATGTGATACATATTTTTCCGGATTTTCGCACATGCCTGATTATAAGAGTAGTAGATACAAAATCGTTACAGTTGAGTGTTATTATAAGAATCAAAAAAAAAACTTCCGCAAAAACGGTATTATAACCCTTTGTATAAGAAGAAAATAAATACTATACGGTCACTCCCCATGTGGGAGTGTGGATTGAAACATCGTGTGGTCTTGAGCGTGGCCAAATTCGTGATGTCACTCCCCATGTGGGAGTGTGGATTGAAACAAGAACGGGAAAACGACCCTTGCGGGGGTGTTTTGTCACTCCCCATGTGGGAGTGTGGATTGAAACACGGGCAAGATGCCGACAAAAGAGTTTTGGGATGTCACTCCCCATGTGGGAGTGTGGATTGAAACAACTTGGCTGAGTTCTTCTTGATAGACTTGCCAGTCACTCCCCATGTGGGAGTGTGGATTGAAACAAGTTGCTTGCCCCGGAAACATACAAGAAAATGCGTGTCACTCCCCATGTGGGAGTGTGGATTGAAACAAAAGGTCGGCAACCAACTTGCGGCCAAGGTTCGTCACTCCCCATGTGGGAGTGTGGATTGAAACAACAATGCCGACCGCAATTTCCGTTTCGACACCGTCACTCCCCATGTGGGAGTGTGGATTGAAACAGGGAATGAGTATAGAAACCTTTATGACGTTGGTGTCACTCCCCATGTGGGAGTGTGGATTGAAACTTGCCAAATGGTTAGACCCCTTGACTTTAACGGGTCACTCCCCATGTGGGAGTGTGGATTGAAACTGCGCTCCATGAGCTGCTGCCTAATCTCCACAATGTCACTCCCCATGTGGGAGTGTGGATTGAAACTTGCGACACGACACATGCGAACACTTTGAACAAGTCACTCCCCATGTGGGAGTGTGGATTGAAACAAGGCTGAAATGGCCAAGGATAACATCACAACGAAAGTCACTCCCCATGTGGGAGTGTGGATTGAAACATCGTCTGTTGCGCTTTCCCATGAATCACACCCGGTCACTCCCCATGTGGGAGTGTGGATTGAAACTTGATTATCAAGTCGGCAATCGTTTCATGGTTGGTCACTCCCCATGTGGGAGTGTGGATTGAAACAAACATCCCATAGTTTATCTTGCTATCTTAATGTCACTCCCCATGTGGGAGTGTGGATTGAAACCTTTTGACTTCGACATCCAAGGCGCAAACCTCGAGTCACTCCCCATGTGGGAGTGTGGATTGAAACTTTAATCTCCTTGACAGAAAAGAATCTATTACCCGTCACTCCCCATGTGGGAGTGTGGATTGAAACGTAATAACCGTTCATTCAAAGGTTGCAAACGTCCGTCACTCCCCATGTGGGAGTGTGGATTGAAACGATAATATGCTGTTGCATATCACCAAGGAAATCGGGTCACTCCCCATGTGGGAGTGTGGATTGAAACATAGTTAGGTATGGTACTATACTGATAATTCAAGTCACTCCCCATGTGGGAGTGTGGATTGAAACTCCGCCGTTTCGAGCTCCTTGATGCAGTATTGCGTCACTCCCCATGTGGGAGTGTGGATTGAAACTTGGCTGCTCTACAGAATTATCCGTTGTTAAAAGTCACTCCCCATGTGGGAGTGTGGATTGAAACATAGAGTTGGTTTTACGGGAAGGAGTATCAGACGTCACTCCCCATGTGGGAGTGTGGATTGAAACCCATTAATACTGCAGCTTATACTCGTATTCGTGAGTCACTCCCCATGTGGGAGTGTGGATTGAAACTTGGTGAAGGATAAGGTCATTATCACTCTTAAAAGTCACTCCCCATGTGGGAGTGTGGATTGAAACACACAATTGACGATGATAAACAGGAGGCTGAAAAGTCACTCCCCATGTGGGAGTGTGGATTGAAACTGCTCCGTCTTGGAATAATACCAATGCCGACCAAGTCACTCCCCATGTGGGAGTGTGGATTGAAACTTAGCTTGTAAGTCTCGTAGGATTCAGACTGCCTCGTCACTCCCCATGTGGGAGTGTGGATTGAAACATAGAGTTGGTTTTACGAGAAGGAGTATCAGACAGTCACTCCCCATGTGGGAGTGTGGATTGAAACGCCAACTGCATAATACGTAATTTTTTCATCTGTTGTCACTCCCCATGTGGGAGTGTGGATTGAAACTTGTTTTGGGCCTTGATACCGTCAATCTGTGCTTGTCACTCCCCATGTGGGAGTGTGGATTGAAACATTTTATAACTAATGAATTGATTGAACGAATATCGTCACTCCCCATGTGGGAGTGTGGATTGAAACCGTTAGAAAAGCGGGCGAAACACCCCCTTATCTAGTCACTCCCCATGTGGGAGTGTGGATTGAAACGATATTCGTTCAATCAATTCATTAGTTATAAAATGTCACTCCCCATGTGGGAGTGTGGATTGAAACCTGATGATTGCCACTATTATAAATAACACGGATTGGTCACTCCCCATGTGGGAGTGTGGATTGAAACACAACACTCCTTTTACACTTCGATATGCCAATTGTCACTCCCCATGTGGGAGTGTGGATTGAAACATAACAATTTCAGCATATGCGGGGTGCATTGGCGTCACTCCCCATGTGGGAGTGTGGATTGAAACTAAACCGACTATTGATTATACCTCCTTCAAGGTGTCACTCCCCATGTGGGAGTGTGGATTGAAACTAATCGATATTTTTTAGTATCATGTGTTTTAGTAGTCACTCCCCATGTGGGAGTGTGGATTGAAACATTATAAATAATAAAATAATTGGATGAACATAAGTCACTCCCCATGTGGGAGTGTGGATTGAAACAATATGAAAACTGACTTTTCAGATTATGCTATTCCGGTCACTCCCCATGTGGGAGTGTGGATTGAAACAACTGCCAAGGCTTGACCTTAAATGACTTAAAGGTCACTCCCCATGTGGGAGTGTGGATTGAAACTTGAACTCCGAAAGGCGCAGGCCGTGCAGAAATGTCACTCCCCATGTGGGAGTGTGGATTGAAACTTGAAGTATATCATATTTTGGTCCTCGTATTGGATGTCACTCCCCATGTGGGAGTGTGGATTGAAACAAGAACGTTAAGAGCAGGCGTATTATCGGGCTGAGTCACTCCCCATGTGGGAGTGTGGATTGAAACTGAACCTAACTGTTTTAACGTTGATTATTTTGCGTCACTCCCCATGTGGGAGTGTGGATTGAAACGTCTTGTTGCTCTCGGTTAACTTAAGTCTCAGCCGTCACTCCCCATGTGGGAGTGTGGATTGAAACAGCGGGCGGAACACCCCCTTAACCATTGGTAGAGTCACTCCCCATGTGGGAGTGTGGATTGAAACTCTGACGATGCAAAAGTTGATGACCCCCTTTAAGTCACTCCCCATGTGGGAGTGTGGATTGAAACACATTAAAACCATGTGAGGAGGCTAAAGAAGGAGTCACTCCCCATGTGGGAGTGTGGATTGAAACAAGGAGTTAGCATAATATTGTCCTAACTTTTTAAGTCACTCCCCATGTGGGAGTGTGGATTGAAACTCCGCCGTTTCGAGCTCCTTGCTGTCCTATTGCGGTCACTCCCCATGTGGGAGTGTGGATTGAAACCTTCGAGCAAGTACAAAGGTATTGTCAATGCTGCTGTCACTCCCCATGTGGGAGTGTGGATTGAAACAATAATCATTTCGTCTGACAAACCTTTGCCTGGGTCACTCCCCATGTGGGAGTGTGGATTGAAACAGCGACACCGATTGCACCTGATTGATAGAAAGGGTCACTCCCCATGTGGGAGTGTGGATTGAAACTCAATACAGGACGAGGCTAAACGTGATGTTATGTCACTCCCCATGTGGGAGTGTGGATTGAAACTAATCTTGACTTATATAACGGAATTGCCACCATCGTCACTCCCCATGTGGGAGTGTGGATTGAAACTACCGTAAATCCCTACACTTCGCTCATGATGCTGTCACTCCCCATGTGGGAGTGTGGATTGAAACTCTATATTGCTAAGAACAATCCGGCTGCAACAAGTCACTCCCCATGTGGGAGTGTGGATTGAAACTTCACATCGGTGACGCGGTCCTTGGTCACCTGTTGTCACTCCCCATGTGGGAGTGTGGATTGAAACGGGCTTGCGCCCTCGGGGGCATCCCTATCCACAGTCACTCCCCATGTGGGAGTGTGGATTGAAACTGCCCAGCCCTCATTAACCCAAATCGGTCATTAGGAATTCTCACTGCCATACAGCACCTAGAAATCCTAATGACCGATTTGGGTTAAATTATTTCGTGATTCATTTACATAATAAAAATTGCAATATAAAGTCACTAATGATGCAATTATAGGCGGTGATTATCGTACAAAAACCATCATACTATAAAAATATATTTTTATCTGCAAATCTGTTTATTTGCAAATGTGCTTGAATATCAAGAGATTTGAGTATGGCAGATTTTGACAAATAAAATTGATGTTGGACGTTGAACGATGAGCATACGTCTGCACTCTCAATAAAGGATTGAAGAATTGAAAAATTGAAGACTGTTACCTAGGAAGGTGTTTATAACACTGAAAGAGAAGTGAAAATATGGTCGTTTTCTGCTAAAATCCAAACCCAAAAAAAGCGGCTACCTGTCTACAGGCAACCGCTTTAATACATTATTCAATATTTATGCAGCAACACCTTGCTGCCATTTAACAAATACTTTATACTAAATTATTATTCTTCGTCTGAACCCCAAACGTTGAAACGACTGCCAGGCCACTTTGCCATTGCATCACCTACAGCATTTTCTTCATGAATGCCTAGTTCATTTCCTACTGAAGATGCAGCCATCATTGGCTGGAGTTCAATTTTTTCTACTCGAATCTCTGGTTTGATATATTTCTTTTCCATAATCTTTTTTAATTTAGCCCCTCCTAACCTCCCCGAAGGGGAGGAATTAGGTTCAGGGATTGTTTTTATTTATTATCTTTTTGTTTATCTCTTTTCCCCACCTCAATCTCCCTTCTCATCATGGAGAGGGGTTGAGGGTGAGGCCGGGGTTAGGGGAGGTTCACTTACTTTACAATAAACTTCTTACCGTTTTTGATATACAAGCCCTTAGCAGGGTTAGCAACCTTGCGGCCGCTGAGGTCGAATGTAGCAGCATCAGAATTCATAGTTCCGAATTCATAATTCTCTTCGATGCCTGTTGTTTCGCCATCGTTCCAAACGATAGTCAGAGTCTTAGCTTCTGCTACTGTTTCTGCAAGAACCTGTAAGTATGCCTTGCCAGCTGCCACCTTCTTGCCTGCTGCCTGATAGAAACCTGGTGTTTCATCAACAACATTCAAGATATAGTTCTTGTATGTTACTTCATCAACAGTTGTCTCGGTTGCGAGTGAAGCAATTTCCTTTGTTGCAGCTACAAGGTCATTATTTTCAATCACAGCCTCTGTTGTTGTAATTACACCTGTATAATTGCCTGCTGCGCCTTTCAAGATAACACCAGTGTTTGCTGGAACAATACCGTTTTCAATAGGAGTCATAACAACCTTGTTTTCACTTACTGTTGCTGTATATGCTGTCAGACCACTTTCTGAGAAATCAACTGCGTATGTTGAGCTGAAGGTTGCGTAGCCTGCGGCTGTGATAGTTGTTGAAACTGTTGCTTCGCCTGTTTTCGTGAAAATCAGATAATCCATTTCCAAGTTTGAATTATAATCAGGATTCTCATTCTTAAGCATTAATGACGCTCCATCTGGTATAATTACATTTTCTAATGTTTTTGCAGCTGATTGTCCTTTGTCCCAATCTGCAAAATTTACACCTAACGGTGTTGCATTACCATTTGTATCCCTATAATACAACCCAACATTAGCAACAGCCGAACCTGAATTATTACGTGCCCATAATGTTATTGTATATACGCCGCCAGCCAAAGCATCCGTGAATGCATAAGCGCCTTTATAAAGGCGACCAGTCTTACCATTAGAATAACGTTCTGGATAAGCACCTGTTGCAGCCCAATCACGAGATTTGTTAATATCTTCAACTTCAAAGAAATAATCTACATTTTCATCAACGGTATATGTTACATTCTTTGTTGCTGCTTCTGTAAAATCGTATCCATAAGTTGGATATGAACCATTACCTGAGGTAATATACCAGACACCATTAATATTCAGACCTTTTGTAACATATGCACGTGATTTTTCACCCTCAAAATTAGAACCTGTTGCCAATTCTTTTAGTTTTTCCCCAACGGCATTAACAGCATTTACTGTATAATTGTATGTTTCTGCTTCACGGAACGTTACAGTAACCTCTGTTTTCCCATCATTTGCAATAGTTTTACTAGATGCATCATCAGATACATACATATACTTCATTGTCCTATCATCATTGAAGAAGTTCTCCTTATCAGATGCTATCAACGAAATGGCAGCTCCAACGTCTCCAGTTCTGGTCTCTGACGTTTTAATTTCCACTCCATTACAAATATATTTAACTGTGTATTCAGAAGAAGCTGCAGAATAGTCTCCCTCTGTAGTTGTGATTTTCAAATTATCAAAAGTACTATAACGATCAGCATTATTAATATTACCATATAATTCAAAAGTTCTTATTGGATTTACACTAGGCAAAGATGACGTATAAGTTGCTTCTGTTGCAGATTTTCCAGTTCCAGACAGGAAGCATCTTGTATGGGTTGTAATAGTTGAATTACTATAATCTAATGATATTGTAAAATAAACGCAGCGTTCTACATTAGCAGTGTTAGCCCCCCTGTACATAGAGTTCCAATTTAAATTAAGAGGATTGTTATCATCAAAATCCCCATTATAGGCATCAAAACGCTGACTAAGAATAACATTACCATCAGCATCTTTGAAATTAAACCCAACATTCTTTTTTGTGAGTTTACCAAAAGCCATTTCAAAACTAATCGTAACTACATCTTTTGTTCCTGCTGCATCACCTTCAAGGTTTACTGCTCCTGTAAAATTACCAAAGCGCAACAAACCATCAGAAATATACGGAGTCACTGTCCACTGTCCGTCCCAAGACATTGAACCAATTGCTCCTTGAATTGAATATTTAGGCGAGGTCTCTGACGTAATAATCTCATTACTGAAATCGATATCGACATTTGTCTTTACATCTCCAGTTGCCGCCCACGCACTAGTCCCCAAACACAGCGCAGCTGCGATGAGTAATGATTTAAATGTAAATTTTCTCATAATTAAAATTTTAGTTATTAAATATTTATTAAAAAATTCTTTGGTTTCTCCACGCAAAAGGGCATGCAAAATGGGCATACGAAGCAGAGCCTCGCATGCGTACGAACGTAATTTATTAAAAAGGTATAAGAAAAATGTATCAGCCGAACGGCCTGAAACGAACTGCTTGTCTGACGACTTTTGCAAACAATCTTTACCCCCCCCCCTCGAATAAA
>OBLI01003936.1_pt1 | contig 11005 bp, 10 predicted proteins | sample 1519701 | NCBI WGS metagenome assembly OBLI01 (sample SAMEA3663005, study PRJEB22513) | pig gut metagenome | biome: pig gut; feature: pig-associated habitat; material: faeces | place: France | collected 2012 | reverse complement strand
ATTAATTAACAATCTGAAATTGAGGACAATACAATCTTTCGACCGCTCATGGTTATTAACCTTATCGGCTATGAAATCAATATATACAGACCGCGCAACAATATTCGTTTATCACTCGAGCTATTATAATAACCTAAACAATGTGTTAAAACTATCTACTGACGCAACAAGACAGAGCATGCTCTTTCTTCTCTATCTTATCTAACCTTCTCTATCCTTATGCTTTTCCTTGCGGAGTAGACGTAGATATCGGTTTGTCCGTTGGAGTATTTGTCCTCATATCCTTCCTCTACTAGGGCAAAGCCCAGTCCCTTGACCTGCTCTACAAGGTTGTTGAATGCGGTGTTGTTGAACACTGCTATCAGCACGTTGCTGTTTATGGCTATATAGCTCGATGTTCCCTTGGCGAGAGGCTTTGGGGTGTCCTCGTAGATGTCGGTGCCGAGTTTCTTTGGCAGCCGGCAGTTCTTGTACATCATCATGTCGTAGTTGTCGAGCCGGTAGATGCCGTACTTGCCAGCAACCTTATAGCTATGTTTCTTGGCTATGGCCGCGGCGTTGCCGGGATTGTCAAGGAGTGCTATTGCTTCAGCCACGCTGACTACATCCGGGTGTGCCTCTACATCGTAAACGACAGGTTTCTGCACTACAGGTGTGTCAGCAGCAACAGGCTCTGTCGGCTGAACTACAGTCTTTTGGGTGCCGCATCCTGCAAGCAGGAGGGCACCAAGGAAAAAGTATGATAGTCTTTTCATCGTGTTGTCTTTATTTCAGATATTCAGAAAAATCGGTCAGTCTCATGTCTCCCTTTCTCAGGAATGTGTCGTGGAAGGCAAGTGCCGCAACCATCGACTGTGGCTCGTGTCCCATTGGGGCAATATGGTTCAGATAGTCGCGGAGCAATGGCTTGTAGTCGGGATGAGCGCAGTTCTCGATAATCTCATGTGCTCTGCGTACCGGTCCTTTTCCCCTGAGGTCGGCTACACCCTGCTCGGTCACGATGATGTCTACGTCGTGCTCTGTAGAGTCCACATGGCAGCACATAGGAACGATGGCGCTGATCTTGCCTCCCTTGGCAACGGACGGTGTGGTGAATATCGACAGATATCCGTTGCGCTCGTAGTCGCATGAGCCGCCTATTCCGTTCATAAGCGCCGAGCCGCATATGTGGCTTGAGTTCTCGTTGCCGTAGATGTCACATTCAAGAGCAGTGTTCAGGGCTATCACTCCCAGTCGCCTAATAACCTCTGGTGAGTTTGCAATCTCGCTCTGCCGGATGGTGAGGTGTTTGGAGAAATAGTCCATATTGTCGTACACTCTTTGCAGGCACTCGTTGGTGACTGTCATGGCAGTGGCTGATGCATCGATAATCTTGCCCTCAAGCATGTAGTCGACGGCTGCATCCTGTACCACCTCGCTATAGACATTGAAGCGCGGAATGAGCGGACTCGTTCCCAGGGCTTTCAGTACGGCGTTGCCCGTTGCTCCCACTCCACTCTGTATAGGAAGGAACGACGATGGTATTCGCCCGTGCTTCATGTCGTTGGCAAGCAGGTCGGCCACGTGGAGTCCAATCTGCATGGTGTCGTCATCAGGCTCCTTGAATGCCCTTGCCTCTTCTGGAATACAGCTTTCTATGACACCTACAATCTTCCGTGGGTCTATGCTTACATAGTCTTTGCCCAGGCGGTCGTATGGAGAGTGTATGTCCATGACCTCCCTGTTTTCCCAACACTCGTGCGGCTCCCATGTGTCGTGCAGGAAGCGTGAATTGGGATTGTGGAACTGGTTGTGTTCTATGATAATCTTCTTGGCCAGTCTGACAATTGTCGACACGATGCCGCCCGCCGAGGTAAGGAAAGCCTTGCACTCGCTCTCTCCCTCCTCCATGCCGCTGACCTCTACGACGGCCCATTCTATCTCACCATAGAAACCGCGGCGCAGTCTCTCTGCCATGTGTCCGAGGTGCATGTCCTCGTAGTCCACCTCACCTAAATTGGTGTGCGTGCGGAAATCCTTGTTCGTAGAGAATGGTGCCCTGAACTTCAGAGCCTTTGCGGCAGCCATGTCGCCCTCTACGCTTTGGCACGACGATGCTCCAGTAAGGATTCCTACCTGGAAAGGTATTCCTGCATCGTGCAGTTTTATTGCCCTCTTCGACAGTTCCCTGAAGATTGCTTTCGGGTTGCCGTTTGGTGTAAAGCCTGACAGAGCCATCATGTCTCCGTCGTTAATCATCTCCGCAGCCTCGGCGGCAGTAATTCTTCTGTAAGCCATATATATATGTATGTTTGTATTGCCATTAGCCGGAGCAAAGATAAGTAAAAAACTTCAAACACCATGTCTGTAGAAGTGTATTTTTATGAAATAAGTGTCTTTTTGTTTTGATTTTAAGCTAATTTGCCGTAACTTTGTAGCCATAAACATGTTATTGACAAACAACTGAACATATATATATAATAGCAAAAAAGTCAGAGAGAAAGATCATGGAACAGACACTTGTTATATACAATACCCTTACCAGAAGCAAGGAACGTTTTCAGCCGTTGCATGCACCCAACGTGGGTATGTACGTGTGTGGACCGACCGTATATGGCGACCCGCATCTGGGACATGCCCGTCCGGCAATCACGTTCGACATCCTTTTCCGCTATCTCAAGCATCTGGGTTACAAGGTGCGCTATGTGAGGAACATCACCGATGTAGGCCATCTGGAGCATGATGCCGACGAGGGAGATGACAAGATAGCCATGAAGGCAAGGCTGGAACAGCTCGAGCCTATGGAAATTGCACAGCACTACACCAACCGATATCATCAGGCCATGGAGGCTCTCAACGTGCTGCCGCCAAGCATAGAACCGCATGCCACAGGACATATTATAGAGCAGGAACAGCTTGTAAGCCAGATATTGGACAACGGATATGCCTACATGAGCAACGGCAGTGTGTACTTCGACATAGAAAAATACAACAAGGACCATAAGTACGGCATTCTATCGGGAAGAAGCCTTGAGAATATCATCGACGAGAGCCGCGCGCTAAGTGGTGTCGGCGAGAAGAAGAACCAGGCCGACTTCGCATTGTGGAAGAAGGCACAGCCAGAGCACATCATGCGATGGCCGTCACCATGGAGCGACGGATTTCCTGGATGGCACTGCGAGTGTACGGCCATGGGAAGGAAATATCTCGGCAACCACTTCGATATCCACGGCGGAGGCATGGACCTCGTATTCCCACATCATGAGTGCGAGATAGCACAGGCCGTGGCATCGCAGGGAGACCAGATGGTGAAATATTGGATGCACAACAATATGATTACCATCAACGGACAGAAGATGGGAAAGAGCCTCGGCAACTTCATCACCCTGGAACAGTTCTTCACTGGCAACCACCCGTCGCTCGAGCAGCCGTACTCGCCTATGACCATCAGGTTCTTCATACTCTCTGCACACTATCGTGGAACAGTAGACTTCTCCAACGATGCCCTGAAGGCCAGCCAGAAGGGTATGCAGAAGCTCATGGACGGACTGGCAGACATTGAGCGCATAGCACCGCAGGCTCAGAGCGACAGCAATGTTCATGACTTCGTGGCAGCATTCAGGCAGAAGTGCTATGATGCCATGAACGATGACCTGCAGACACCGCTCGTGATAAGCAATCTCTTCGAGGCTTGCCGCATTGTCAACACCATCATCAATCACAAGGCCTCCATCAGTGCTACTGACCTTGATGAGCTGTCATCGGCGATGCGACTGTTCGCCCATGACATTCTCGGACTGCGTGCTGACTCGGCAGCAGGCAACGACAAGCGTGAGGAAGCATTCGGAAAGGTTGTCGATATGGTTCTCGAACTTAGAAACAAGGCACGAAGCGAAAAGAATTGGACTGTATGCGACCAGATACGCGACGCGCTGAAAGATGCCGGCTTCGAGGTCAAGGACACCAAGGACGGATGTGTGTGGAAGCTCAACTGCTGATTTTTTTTATAGGTCTAAGGTCTAAGGTCAAAAGACTAAGGTCAAAAGGCTAAGGTCTAAGGTGGAATGTAAAAGGTCAAAGGTCTAAAGACTAAGGTCTAAGGCCTTTGGCCTCTTTTCTATCTTTTCTATCTTTTCTATCTCATCTATCTTCTCTATCTCATCTATCTTCCCTTGTCCTCCCGAGTGTTCGGGTTAGACTTCTATGTCGTCGAAGGGTTTTGCGGAAACGCACTTCAGGTTCTTAGCGAGCTGCTGCGTGCTGCTGGCTCCTACAAGAACGCTCGTCACGCCCTGCTGGTGTAATATCCATGCGAGCGCCATCTCGGCAAGCGTCTCGCCGCGCTGCTTGGCTATGGTGTTGAGTCTTGTTATATACTCCAGAAGCTCAGGTGTGAGTTTGTCACTCTTGAGAAATCTCTCTTTTGACATCCTTGAGTCCTGCGGAATGCCGTTGAGGTATCTGTCGGTGAGCAGTCCCTGTGCCAGTGGCGAGAAACTTATGAAGCCTATTCCGTTATGGTTGCAGTAGTCGAGTATTCCTTCCTTGACAGGCTCGCGGTCGAGAAGATTGATGCGTCCCTGATAGATGAGCAGAGGCACGTCGTGGTCACGCAGGTATTCGTCGGCAACTTTCAGTGCCTCCAGTGGCCAACGGCTGATGCCGACATAAAGAGCTTTACCTTGACGGACAATGTCTACGAGAGCCTGCAACGTCTCTTCGAGTGGAGTGTTGGGGTCGTATCGGTGGCTGTAGAACAGGTCTACATAGTCGAGGTGCATACGCTTGAGGCTCTGGTCGATGCTCGCCATGAGGTATTTGCGTGAGCCCCAGTTGCCGTATGGTCCCGGCCACATGTCGTAGCCGGCCTTAGTGGCTATGAACAGCTCATCCCTATAGGGCCGGAAGTCATCGTCGATGAGCCGTCCCATTGTCTGCTCTGCCGAGCCGTAAGGTGGTCCGTAGTTGTTGGCAAGGTCGAAATGTGTGATGCCGTTGTCGAAAGCATAGCGTGCAATCTCCCTGCTTCTCTCGTAGGGGTCTACTCCTCCAAAGTTATGCCAGAAGCCAAGTGATATCTTCGGCAGCAGCACGCCGGAGTTGCCGCATCTGCGGTACATGGTCTCCGCATTGTCGTAACGGGTAGGCGAGAAGCCCGAAAGAGTCTCGGCTGGAGGTATTGTGAAAATGTTTGCAGTCATGGAGCTGTTTGTTTTCTAAGATGTTAATAATTAAGTTTCGCATGTGCTCCGCTCGGCTTTGCCGCTTCGCTTTGCGAAGAACTTTAGGAGTTCTCTCTTAGGAGAGCGGCAAAGCCGAAACTCGCTTAGGCGAGCGGCAGAGCCGAAACTCTCTTAGGCGAGCGGCAAAGCCGAGCGATAAGAAGATGTTGCTCCCTTTGGTCGCTCAGGAAGTTAAAAGACATAACCTCGCATCATACGTCATTTATCTCCTTTTATCTCCTTTTATCTCCTTTTTACTACTTACGAAAGATAAGTTAATTATTTTTCTCTTCTCTTTCTATCAGTTGCAGCAGACGGGTGACGGCTTCTTCCTCAGGGATGTTTTTCTCCACGCATACTTGTCGTCTGTATAGCGACACCTTGCCCGGTCCTGCTCCTACGTAGCCGTAGTCCGCATCGGCCATCTCGCCAGGTCCGTTGACGATGCATCCCATGATGCCAATCTTCAGTCCCTTCAGATGACTGGTAGCCTGCTTTATTCTGGCTATAGTCTGTTGCAGGTTGTAGAGCGTGCGCCCGCATCCTGGACAAGAGATATACTCCGTGCGGGTGCTTCTGAGGCGTGCAGCCTGCAGGATGGCGAAGGCGGTATCCTCGATGTCTGCATCGGCAATGGTACCATTGTTCATAAGCCACAGTCCGTCTGTCAGTCCGTCCATCATCAGTGCCCCCATGTCGGCGGCGGCATCGAGCTGGAATGTCTCCTTGTCGTCGAGTGAGTACATCTGTGCAAACACAACAGGGTTGGTTACTCCCGCATGCATCATCTCGTTGACGAGGGCCCGCTGGCATGCGAGCTTGTTCTGATGGTTGGAAACGCATACCACCACTACCTCGGGATGCAGTCTGAGACAGGCAAGGTACTCCTCGGCAGGAGTGCCAAACTGCAGGACGAGGAATTTCAGAGGAGCCTTTATGGCCGAGATGAACGGCATTGCCTGGGCAGGGAAGATGGGGAAGGTGTTCGCCGTGCCGTCATAGACGTTGTAGTCAACGATATACCTCCGTCCGTCCGCCTTAGGTTTCTTGTCTCCCACGTACACATAGTCGGCCTTCTCTCCCTCTTTCGACGTAATGACAATTGGCAGGCAGTCGCCACCAATATTCTCCACAGCCACTGTCTTCCTGCGCGACGGATGAAGCCAGTCGTAGGCATCGGCCTTCACTGCAGGAACCACCATGTGTCCCTGCCGGCTGATGATATAGTCTGCCAGATGCTTGGCCACAGGAATCTCTGCCTCGGGCTCCTCGCTCAGCGACACACGTATGGTGTCGCCGATGCCGTCGGCGAGCAATGCTCCTATGCCTACAGCGCTCTTTATGCGGCCGTCCTCACCCTCGCCAGCCTCCGTTACACCGAGATGGAGCGGGTAGTGCATGTCCTCATGGTCCATGGCATCTACGAGCAGCCTTACAGACTGGACCATCACTACGGTATTCGATGACTTTATGGATATTACAATGTCGTGGAAGTCGTTGTCACGGCATATACGCAGAAACTCCATGCAACTCTCCACAATACCCTGTGGCGTGTCACCGTAGCGGTTGCGTATGCGGTCGGAGAGAGAGCCGTGGTTGACACCTATTCTCAAGGCTGTGTGGTTGGCCTTGCAGATGTCGAGCAACGGCACCAGCCTGCTTTCAATCTTCTTTATCTCCTGGGCATATTCCTCGTCGGTGTAGCTAATCTTCTCGAACTTTCTTGCCGGGTCTACATAGTTGCCGGGATTAATCCTCACCTTCTCGGCATATCTTGCAGCTACATCGGCAACATTGGCATTGAAGTGTACGTCGGCGACAATAGGCGTGAGAAATCCCTGTGCCCTGATGCCGGCATTGATGTTCCGCATGTTCTCGGCCTCACGTGTGCCCTGTGTGGTGAACCTCACCAGCTCACCTCCAGCCTTGATAATCCTTATGGCCTGCTGTACCGAAGCCTCGGTGTCGTTGGTGTTTGTTGTCGCCATCGACTGTATGCGTATGGGGTTGTTGCTTCCCATGCGTATGCTGCCGACATTGACCTCGGTGGTCTGTCGTCTGTTGTATTGGAATAGGTCGGTCATGGTATTCCGGTCGTTAGCACTTGTATTCATACTCGCTGATGGCGGCAAGGTCGCGGTTGGCTTTCTCTATCTTCTCGCCAAGACCCTTCTTCCATTGCTCTATTTTCCCGGCCACCTCGCTGTCGGCCAACGCTATCATCTGTGCAGCGAGAATAGCCGCATTCTGTGCAGCGTTCACTCCCACCGTTGCCACAGGGATGCCCGGAGGCATCTGCATAATAGAGAATACGGCATCGAGTCCGTCGAGAATGCCACCCTTTATAGGAACACCGATGACGGGCAATGGTGTCGATGCGGCTATAACGCCAGGCAGGGCGGCTGCCATGCCGGCACCGGCAATGATTACCATCACGCCACGCTGCTTCGCATTCTTGGCAAACTCCTCGACTGCATCGGGAGTGCGATGTGCTGACAGGGCGTTAACCTCGAAAGGAATCTGCTGGTCGTTGAGCCACTTCATGGCCTTCTCCATAACGGGCAGGTCGCTTGTTGAGCCCATTATAATACTTACTTTTGGTGTCATTGTGTATATTTTGTTTGTATATTATATATTGATGTTTACTTGTCAACTCGTCAGTTTGCAACTACAGAATCAGGAAGAATCCACATACAAGTCCTACGGCAAATCCTGCTACTATCTGTTGCAGGCTATGCTGCCGAAGTATCATCCTCGCCGTTCCCACGACGCCTGCCGTCATTACAATTATTGAGAACCACAGCGTGGGATTGAACTCGAACACCAGCGACACTGCGAACAAGGCTCCCGCCATGCCGCCTATGCCTGCCATATGGATGGATATCTTCCACCAGACGTTGATGAGGGCGCATACCACCTGTATCATGAGTGCCGTCACGACAATGTTTGCCATAAACTGCGGTATTCGCAACACTATCATTATGTAGTAGCACAGGAAATAGCACATGATGGATGTGATGTATGGCACCATCCTTCTCTCCTTCTTTCCCATCTGCGTGGACGTCCATCCCTGATACCGGCGGTACATATAAATCATCACCGTAGGCAGCAGGATGGTGAAGGCGTAGACAATGGTTAGAACCTGCAGCTTGTATCCCAACGGCAGGTTGCTCATGTAGCTGAACAAAAACAGCGCAATGAGACTTACCAGCGGCAGGTAGAAAGGCGTGAATATCATGCTGACAATGCGTGCGGCCAGAATGACGTGCTTCACATTGCCGTGCCATACCACCATATTCTGGTTTCCAGCCGGACTGCTATCTCCAACAGTGCCGCCAACAGTCATAGGTGTCGTGTTGTGCTTGTCTTGTGATAAGTTTTCCATAAACCAATTATGAAGAGGATTATATCTTTTTTGTTTGTTCCCTTGCGCCACGAAGACAATAATCAGCCGGGTGCTATTCCTTTCTGAGCCTTGCCACGGGCAATCCCATCTGCTCCCTGTATTTAGCCACCGTGCGCCTTGCTATTGCCATTCCTTTACTGGCGAGCATGTCGGCAATGGCATCATCGCTCAGAGGTTTCTTCTTGTCCTCGACGTCAACGATTTCCTTGAGAGCCATCTTTATCTTGCGTGTGGACACGTCCTCACCATCTGACGTTGTGTATGAGTCGGTGAAGAAGAAGCGTAGCGGATAGGTGCCCCATCTTGTCTGCGCGTACTTCATGTTGCTCACCCTGCTGATGGTGGATATGTCGAGCCCCGTCTTCTGTGCAATGTCCTTTAGTATCATTGGCTTAAGCTCGCTCTCGTCACCGTCTCTCAGGAAGTCGTGCTGCCATTCTGCTATGGCCTTCATGGTTTTGTATAGCGTTTGCCTTCGCTGCCTTACGGCATCAATGTATGCCTTGGCCTTGTCGACCTTCTCCTTAGCGTAGAGCAGTGCCTCCTTGGCTTGTCTGTTCATGCCGGCACTGTTCTTGCTGAATTCCTCTGCCATGTCGGCGAAGCTCCGCGACACACGCAGATCGGGTATCTCTCCCTTGTTCAACGTGAAACTGACGTTGCCTTCGTCATCGGTATCGATGATGAAGTCGGGAGTAATCTGATTGACGCTCCTTCCTACTGTCTCTCCAAGCGAAGACCCAGGCTTCGGGTTCAGTCTTTTCATCTCCTGTTGTAAGGCTTTGACCTGAATATCGTTGAGTCCCAGCTCCTGAGCTATGCTCCCCCAGTGTTTCTTGGTGAACTCGTCGTAATGGTTTCCCACCACCTTAGTCATCAGCTCCTTGAGCTTTCCATCTGGTTTGCGCTCAATTTGTAGCATCAGGCACTCCCTTAGGCTCCTTGCGCCTACGCCGGCTGGGTCGAAGCCTTGCAGCACCGTCAGCACATCGGCAACCGCCTCCTCACTGACGTCCACATTATTATAAATGGCAAGCTCATCGCACAGGCTGCCCAGGTCTTTGCGCAGCAGGCCGTCATCGTCGAGCGAGCCTATGAGGTACTCCATAACAGTCTGCTGTACAGGCGTCAGCTCCACCTCGGCCATCTGCTCCTTAAGCTTGTCATAGAACGAGGTGGTGTCACCATATACCATTTCCTCATAGTCGGCATTGTCCCTGTCGTTGCGCTGCCATATCTCCGGCATCTCGTCGTCCATTCCGATACCTTCAAGAGCCGTGTCGAGAGCCTCCTCTCTTTCCTCACGCTCGGTCTTGGCATCGAAGTCCTCGTCCTCGTCATTGCCATACTCTTGCTGCCAGTCGGCATTGTCAGGGTCCTCGTCACATTTTTCCAAAGCAGGATTGTCGTCAAGCTCGGCCGTAACGTTCTCCTCAAGCTCTGCAAGCGGCATCTCGAGCATCCTTATCACGGCAAGCTGCTGCTGGGTGAGCCTGAGCTGCTGAACCTGTTTCTGTTCCTGTATTTGTATCAAGTTTTGTGCCATGGTGCAAAATTACGAAAAATATTCCTTTAGCTGCTGGGCAAGGGCCGACAATTTTTCCTGTCCTTCGTTGGCATGGACTTGCCATATCCTCAAGCAATGAGCGTCAAGCTGCGTGGGGATTTTCTGCTTGTGGGCCAGGCATGGGTCGCAATTGCGGAATGCCGCAAGCGCAGCAACAACATCACTGGCATCTATTTGCATGACTTTAGCCAGCTCTATCACCTCAGGAGTATCTGTAACCATGGTCTGAGGGGTGAGCCGGAAATACAGGTCGAGCACCATCACAAGCATCACTGGCGTGAGCACGGTAGAGTCATCAAGAGGACGGAAATCTTTCTCGAAGCTCTCGTTAACCTCCACACCCTCATAGAAAATATCCGCACTGCCAAAGCCGGACATGCCACGGAGCTTCTCTACTTTTTTGGCCAGCTTTCTGGGATTTTTGGCATAGCGTTCCATCAGCCCACTCAAAACCCTCGAACCCCTCAAATCCTTCGAGCCCTCAAACCCCTCTATCTCTTCAAGCTTCTGCATCATGCGATACAGGTATTGAGGATGGATATGTAGCTCAATAGCCAGGTCTATGACAGCTCTGCTGTATAAAGGCTTGATGCCAACGGGTTTTCTCAGATAAAGCTGAATGAGTAAAGGCCAGTAATCATCGTGCCACAAAGATTGTCTTCCCATGTCGATACATTTTTTGCAAAAATACAAAAAACTTTCCTACCAATGGGTATGTATATTGCAAAAATAATAAAAAAACTCCCTTACCTTGCTACCTGCGCGACAATTACCGTCATGAACTTCAGAATTAGGATATTCAATTTTTGCACATCAAACTGTACACCCTAA
>OBLI01003935.1_pt1 | contig 11007 bp, 8 predicted proteins | sample 1519701 | NCBI WGS metagenome assembly OBLI01 (sample SAMEA3663005, study PRJEB22513) | pig gut metagenome | biome: pig gut; feature: pig-associated habitat; material: faeces | place: France | collected 2012 | reverse complement strand
ATTTTTATAAATTTCCTTTGCTACTGCAGTAGATAAAACCCTGGCATCTGTACGTGGATAAGTAACCAGTTTCTTTTCATATAATTCCTGTACAACTTTTAACGTCTGATCCGGACTTATTTTAAACATTTTAGAGCAGGTATTTTGAAGCTCTGCCAGATTGAATAATAGTGGTGCGTATTTCTTTTCTTTTTTTCTGGAAATAGAACAAACTTTCCCTGTGACAGGTGGTTCTTTTACCATGTAATCAATCAGCTGCTTGGCATATCGTTCTTCCTTTAATCCATTTTCTTTATAGAGATAGGGAGAACCATAATACTGGGAATCCTGTGTAACCCGCCATTCCATTTCAATTTTTTCTTCTCCCAGCATAAAATCCCCCAGGATCCTGTAAAAAGGTATTGGAACAAAGGTACGGATTTCCCGTTCTCTTTGAACGATCATTCCCAGCACACAAGTCATAACTCTTCCAACTGCAACAACCGTATTCTTTTTCTGCTTCATATAATTAGAAATGGTCCACCCATATTTTAGCGTCAAAACCCGTGAAAAGTTAATTCCCATCAGATAATCTTCTTTTGCCCGCAGATAAGCAGATGCAGCAAGATGATCGTATTCTGATAAATCTTTTGCTTCTTTGATGCCACGACGAACCTCTTCTTCTGTCTGTGAATCGATCCACACTCTTTTCTGTTGTTTTCCTTCTACCTGAGCCATCTGTGCTACTAATCGGTAAATATATTCTCCTTCCCGCCCGGAGTCCGTACAGACATAGATTGTATCTACATCTTCCCGATGTAACAGACTGCTGACGATCTCATACTGCTTTTTAACTGAAGGAATTACTTCATACTTATATTCTTTTGGTAAAAATGGCAATGTTGCCAAATCCCATCTTTTCAATGCTGGATCATATTTTTCTGGATAACTCATGGAAATTAAATGCCCAACACACCATGTAATGATCGTGTTGTTGGATTCCATATATCCATCTTTATTGGTTGTGTTCAGCTTCAGTGCTTTTGCAAATTCTCTTGCAACGCTTGGTTTTTCTGTAATAAATAACGACTTCACGTAAGTTACCGCCTTCATTTCTTTTCTCTTTTATTTTTAATGCTCACATATTATAGCATATTTTTTTATTTAATGATAGAATATTTCTATCACTATAAGGGATATAAATTGGAGGTATCATATGACTGCTTACAAACAGATTGCGAGAAAAAATCTTGCTATTCAGATGATTGAACACTTAAAAAAACGTAATATGGAAGGCTATTACTGTGAGACAAAGAAAGAAGCATTGGAAAAAGCGATTTCTTTTTTGCCTTCTCAGTGCAGCATTAGCTGGGGTGGTTCTGAATCTTTAAATGAGATCGGCTTTATGGATTATATGAAAGTTCATAAAGATGACTATCAGATCATTGATCGCTTTGCAGGGAAAACGGTAGAAGAGAAACGTGAAATCTATGGAAAATCTACAATGGCTGACTATTATTTTATGAGTGCTAATGCCATTACAAAAGATGGAATTATCGTCAACATGGATGGTAGTGGCAACCGGGTTGCTTGTCTCTGTCATGGACCAAATCATGTTGTTTTGGTCATTGGTATGAATAAGGTGGCTTATAATTTGGAAGATGCCATTAATCGTATTCATCTGGTTGCAGGTCCGACCAACACTATTCGACAACAGATGAACACTCCTTGTTCCAAGACAGGAAGCTGTGCTGACTGTCTGAGCAAAGACTGTATCTGCTGTAATCTGGTCATCACCAGATATAATCGTCAGGATGGACGTATCAAAGTTATTTTAACAGGAGAAGACCTGGGATTTTAAAAGAAGTGTTCTTCTTCTGTCATATATTCCAGAAAATCCAGCAGAAGAACCGTAATACGGATTCTTTGCTGGATTTTCTAATACAAAGCATAATTATAGTATTACTTTGCCGTTTTCTTTCTTGTTCTTCCAAAATTCAATACCAGTGCCAGCATAACAAAGGCAATCATCATCCAGAAGGTAAGTACTTTTGGTCCTCTTGGAGCAAACATATCATAATATCCTTTTAAGTATACAACTATAATGATCAGAGGAAGGAGATAGGTCATATAGCCTTTTACACAGCGTGGAAAATCAATCCCTGATCCAGTATCACATTCATCAATAAACTTATCAAAGCCCCATCCATTTTTCTTTACACAGAAAATTACAAAGAGTAAACTTCCCAAAGGAAGAATATTATAGGATACAAGGAAATCTTCTAAATCCATAATGGAACTTCCAGGTCCCATTGGCTGAATGCTGCTTAGAACATTAAATCCTAGTACTGCAGGCAATGACAGTACGATAATTGCAATTGCATTAACAAACACTGCTTTTTTACGTTCTACCTGAAATAAATCCATATTCGCTGCGATAATCGCTTCAAATACGGCTATCACTGTTGACATGGCTGCAAAAGCCATAAATATAAAGAACATAGTTCCCCAGATACGTCCAGCAGGCATATGATTAAATACATTTGGAAGAGTAATAAACAACAGAGATGGTCCTGCATCCGGCTCTACTCCATAGGCAAAACAGGATGGAATAATGATCAACCCTGCTACCAGTGCTACAAATGTATCCACCAGCACAATGCTGATTGCTTCACCAGTCAGTTTTCTTTCCTTACCAAGATAACTTCCAAAGATACTCATACATCCCATACCAACACTTAATGTAAAAAATGCATGGGTCATAGCCGCAAAAATAACATTTCCGATTCCGTTTTCCATAAGTCTTTGAAAATCTGGAATCAAATAAAAGCGAACTCCATCACCAGCATTGTCCAATAAAACAGAATTGATAGCAAGTACCATCATCATTAACAATAAAAGAATCATCATTATCTTTGTAATCTTTTCTACTCCGTTTTTCAATCCTAACGCACAAACACCAAATGCAAGCAGCGTAGCAATGATCATCCAGCCTGTCATAGTGGCTGGAGAAGTCAGCATCTGACTAAATACATTCTGTACCTCCAAAACAGATAATCCATGCATTTTCCCACTGATCATACGATACGCATAATAGAACATCCATCCACATACCATCGTATAGAACATCATTAAAAGATAATTTCCTGCTATGCTATACCATTTAAAATGGTGCCATTTTTGCCCTTCTGGTTCTAATACATCGAAAGATTTCGCTACACTGGTGCGACTCCCACGTCCAATTGCAAATTCACAGATCATAATCGGCAATCCTAAAATTGCTAAAAAAATCAGATAAATTATAATAAAAGCGGCTCCTCCATTCTCTCCACATATATATGGAAACTTCCATACGTTGCCCAATCCGATGGCACAGCCGGCCGACACAAGGATAAAACCAAGTCTGGACCCAAACTTTTCTCTCTCATTCATGCTTTCATACCTCTCCTATTTCAATTTCTTATAACTTAGAAAATGCAGGTACTGAATATTGCTTCAATACCTGCATTCATCCCCTAGCATTCTAATATTGATTAGTTTTCGTATAATGGGTACTTATCAGTTAATGTCTTGACCAGAGCTTCTGCAGCTGCACAATCTTTATCGATGACCGCTGCTTTCATTGCATCGGCAATTACCTGCATATCATCCTCTTTTAAGCCTCTTGTTGTTACAGCAGGAGTACCAAGGCGGATACCAGATGTTACAAATGGAGATTGTGGATCATTCGGTACTGTATTCTTATTACATGTAATATGAACAGAATCTAAAAGTTTCTCAACTTCTTTTCCTGTTACACCTAATTTTTGAAGATCAACTAACATTAAGTGGTTATCTGTTCCTCCAGATACGATATCAAAACCATTTGCAATCAGCGCTTTTGAAAGTGCCTGTGCATTTTTGATTACCTGTTTTTGATATTCTTTAAATTCATCACTTAACGCTTCTTTAAAGCAGACTGCTTTTCCTGCAATTACATGCATCAACGGACCACCCTGAATACCAGGGAAAATTGCTTTATTAAAATTAAATTTCTTATTTACTTCCTCACTGCACAGGATCATGCCCCCACGAGGTCCACGAAGTGTTTTATGGGTTGTTGTTGTAACCACATCTGCATATGGAATTGGACTTTCGTGTAAACCTGCAGCAACCAAGCCGGCGATATGTGCCATATCCACCATCAAAACTGCTCCAACTTTATCTGCAATCTGGCGGAAACGTTTAAAATCAATTGCTCTTGCATAAGCACTGGCACCAGCTACAATTAATTTTGGTTTACATTCTAAAGCAATTTTTTCGACTTCATCATAGTCGATATAACCATCTGCATTCACGCCATATGGAACTACGTTGTAGTTTTTTCCAGACATATTGACCGGACTTCCATGTGTTAAATGTCCGCCGTGATCCAAGTTCATTCCCATAAATGTGTCACCAACGTTCATAACTGCGAAGAATACTGCCATATTTGCCTGAGCACCAGAATGAGGCTGAACATTAACATATTCACAACCAAATAATTTTTTTGCTCTTTCTCTTGCAAGATTTTCCACAATATCTACGTATTCGCAGCCACCATAGTAACGCTTTCCAGGGTATCCTTCTGCGTATTTATTGGTCAGATGACTTCCCATAGCCTGCATAACTGCTTCGGAAACAAGGTTTTCAGAAGCAATCAACTCCAAATTGTTACGCTGTCTTCCTAATTCTGCATTCATCGCATCCATTAAATCTGGATCAAACTCTGCAACTTTGTCAAAATTTAACATTTCTTTTTCCTCCTAACGGGCTCTATTCCAAGCCGGTGAATTTTTCCTTCAATGCTTCAACTGCACTTTCAACTTTATTTCTACGGATGGATACGGTTATTTTAATCTCAGATGTATAAATCATTTCAATATTAATGCCACAATTGTATAATGCTTCAAACATCATAGATGCTGCCCCTGGGTTTGACATCATACCGGCTCCTTTAATGGATACGATTCCAACTTCTTTATCCACAACGATTTCATGATAATCTTCTTCATGGAAAGTATTCTTTAATACGGATACTGTTTTATCAGCCACATCTTCCATTACAACAAATGAAATATCCTTTGTCTTATCACGTCCGATAGACTGAAGAATCAATTCTACATTAATTCCTTCTGTTGCCAGCGCCTGAAATAGCTTTGCAGCTACTCCTGGTTCATCTTTTAATGCCATTACACAAATCTGTGCGATTTTGTCATTAGACTGTACGCCATTTACTAACATCTTTTCCATTTATTCTTATCCTCCTATTTTTCCTCAGGCTTTAACTGAATGCTCAATTCCTCAAGCTGTACATTATCTACTGGTGCTGGTGCTTCTGTCATCAGGCAGGATGCATCTTTCACTTTTGGGAATGCGATAACATCACGGATGCTTTCTTCTCCTGTAATCAACATGATCAAACGATCCAGTCCATATGCCAGACCTGCATGTGGTGGAACTCCATATTTAAATGCGTCTAATAAGAATCCAAATCGTTCGTGTGCCTGTTCTTTTGTAAATCCAAGGCATTCAAACATCTTTTCTTGAATGTCATCCTGGAAGATACGAACAGATCCTCCACCGAGCTCTGTACCATTTAATACGATATCATATGCTTTCGCACGCACTCTGCCTGGATCTGAATCAATGTATGGTAAATCTTCTTCCATTGGCATTGTAAATGGATGATGCATTGCTGTGTAACGGTTTTCATCCTCATTCCATTCCAATAATGGAAATTCAGTTACCCATAAGAACTTAAACTGTCCTTCTGGAATCATATCATAAGTCTTTGCAATCTCCAAACGTAAATTACCTAGAACATCATAAACAACAGAATTCTTATCTGCTGCAAATAATAATAAATCACCTGGTTTACCACCCATTGCATCAATCAAGGCAGCCATTTCTTCTTCCTTCATAAATTTAGCAAAGGAAGACTTTATGGTTCCATCACTCTTTAACTGAATATAAGCAAGTCCCTTTGCTCCAAAATCTTTGGCAAATTTTACAAAACCATCGATCTTCTTTCTTCCCAGATCACCCTGGCCGCTTGCATTGATTCCTCTAACGGTACCACCTGCTTCAATGGCACTTTTGAATACAACAAAGTCACAGTCTTTTACAACTTCTGTAACATCGGTAAGCTCCATACCAAAACGCATATCCGGCTTATCAGAGCCAAAACGATCCATGGCTTCTTGCCATGTCATACGCTGAATTGGAAGACTGATCTCTTCTCCGATGGTTTCTTTAAAAATCTTTGCCAGAAGACGTTCATTGACGTCAATGACATCATCAATATCGACAAAAGATAATTCCATATCAATCTGCGTAAATTCTGGCTGTCTGTCTGCACGCAAATCTTCATCACGGAAGCAGCGAGCAATCTGAAAATAACGATCATATCCTGAACACATTAACAGCTGTTTAAACAGCTGTGGAGACTGTGGAAGTGCATAGAATGATCCTGGATGTACACGGCTAGGTACCAGATAATCCCTTGCACCTTCCGGTGTCGATTTTGTCAGCATCGGTGTTTCAATTTCAAGGAATCCTTCTTCAGCCAGGAAGTTTCTTACCAGCATAGTAACCTTACTTCTCATCATCAGGTTTTTCTGGATATTCGGGCGTCGTAAATCCAAATAACGGTATTTTAAACGAACTTCATCCTTAACCTTTAGATTGGCATCTACTGGAATTGGAGGTGTCTCTGCTTCAGATAAAATTCGAAGTTCCTCAGCCTTGATCTCAATATCTCCTGTTTTTAAATTGGTATTAACGGCTCCGCTTCTCTTTTCTACGGTACCGACAATTGCAATTACAAATTCATTTCTTAGTTTATTCGCTTTTTCGAATCCTTCTGTTCCAATGGTGTCTTCATCAAAAATAATTTGAAGAAGGCCGGAACGATCACGTAAATCTACGAAAATCAAGCTTCCCAGATTACGTCTCTTTTGTACCCATCCCATTACGGTTACTTTTTCTCCGACCAGCTGGTTAGAGACTTCTGTACAACGATGCGTACGCTTTAGGCCTGTCATTGATTCTGCCATTTTTCTATCCTCCTGCTCTATTTTAAGAAACCACTGATGATTTCTTCCTCTGCTTCTTCTTCTGTTAATCCCAACGTCATTAATTTGATCAGCTGTTCTCCTGCAATCTTTCCGATTGCTGCTTCATGAATCAAATTTGCATCAACATTGTTTGCAGTTAATTCTGGAATTGCACTGACACTTGCTCCATCCATAATAATGGCATCACATTCTGTATGTCCAGTACATTCATTGTTTCCAATAATCTTAGATAAAAACATCTGCCTTGATTCATCTCTGGCAACAGAACGTGAAACAACATCTGCTTTGGAATTGGTTCCTTTTAAATCTACTTCGAACTCTGTTTCTGCATACTGTGTTCCATGTGTCATAATGTTTTCCTTAACGATCAAGGTGGCTCCATCTTCTACCACTCCAGTGGTAACACGTTTTGTGGAATCTACTCCCTTGATCTGTACGGATTCCATCTCCATATAGGAATCCTTGCCCAGGAAAATCTTTGTAACAGGATTTAAAATGCGCTGTCCTTTTCCATCACCTTTTCCATAGTGTTTTTCTACATAACGGACTTTTGCTCCTTTTTCCAAGTGAAAGCTGTGAACCCCATCATGTTGTGATGTCAGATCCCCTCCATTGTGAATTCCACATCCGGCAATGATCGTCACATCTGCGTTTTCTCCAACATAAAAATCATTATATACTAAATCCTTTAAACCAGTTTCACTAAGCACAACTGGAATGTGGATACTTTCATTCTTTGTATTTGGTTTTATAATAATATCGATACCTGAAACATCTGTTTTTGGTACAATATCTACGTTAGCACTGCATTGGCGTCCTACACTTTTTCCATTGGCACGAATATTATAAGCTCCAGCCGGAATTTCATGGAGTCCTGCAACTTCCTCTAACAAACTCTTTTGTATTGCATCCATCTTATAAATCTCCTTTACAACAACTACATTCTACTTTCTCATCACTGAGCAGCTGAGGCAATATCTCTTCTGGAGTGCCAACGGATTCTACTGCACCACCGGAAATAACAATCAATTCATCTGCGATGTTTAAGATTCTTTCCTGATGAGAAATAATAATAATGGACCCTTTGATATCTTTATGCATCTTTTCAAATACTTTAATTAGATTCTTAAAGCTCCATAAATCAATTCCTGCCTCTGGTTCATCAAATACAGAAACTTTGGTTCCCCGGGCAAGAATGGTAGCAATCTCAATTCGTTTTAACTCACCGCCGGATAAGCTGTTATCCACTTGGCGATTGATATAATCTTTGGCACATAATCCGACCTCAGATAAGTAGTTACATGCCTCAGAAAATGTCACTTGATTGCCAGAAGCCAGCTTGATCAAATCCTTTACGGTAATTCCCTTGAAACGAACGGGCTGCTGAAAGGCAAAACTGATTCCTGCTTTTGCTCTTTCCGTAATGGACATATCTGTAATATCCTTTCCATCCAATAAGATCTGTCCACTGGAAGGCTGATAGATTCCTGCAATGATTTTTGCAAGAGTTGATTTCCCGCTTCCATTCGGACCGGTAATTACGATGAGCTTATGATCGTCAATGGTTAAGTTTATATTATTTAATATTTCTTTTTGGCCTTTTTTATCTGTGACTTCAAAAGAAACATCTTTCAACTCTAACATTTTTGTTCCTCCGTATCTACAATTTTACCTTTACCATTATAAACAAAAGATTTGGATATGTACAGAGCTTTTTTTTATTGTACATTTTTCTTCTTTTGTACTATAATTGTTTTAGTCTAAAAGTGGCTGATTATAATTCAAATACAGGAGGTACTCAATATGGCTCAATATAAAGAAATCAAACCAGAAGAATTATCTGGAAACCCTTTTCGATTGATCGGAAAGGACTGGATGCTGGTTACTGCCAAAAAAGACAACACAATTAATACCATGACGGCATCCTGGGGTGGAATGGGTGTTATGTGGAACAAGAATGTAGCAGTCACTGTTCTACGTCCACAGCGTTATACAAAAGAGTTTATCGATACATCAAAACGTTTTAGTTTATCATTTTATGATGACTCCTATAGGAAAGATATGACTTATGTAGGACGTGTCTCAGGAAGAGAAGAGCCGGGTAAAATTACAAAGACATCCTTCACCCCTGCAGAAATCGACGGAGTTCCATATTTTGAAGAAGCGAATATGGTACTGATCTGCAAAAAGTTATATGTGCAGGAAATGAATCCAGAAGGATTTATGGAAGATTGTAAGGAACTGGATGTCCAAAATTATCCAAACAAGGATTATCATTTTATGTATGTTGCTGAAATCGAAAAGATTCTGATAAAAGAGGCATAAAAGTTTCCGGCAGACGGCAGACGTGCGAAGACAATAACGTCAGCAAAACTGATGTGCACGCCGCCGCAAGAATGCCGGATAGCGTTCTTGAAAAATTGTAAAGTATCTTCTGCAGGATACACATTTTTTACATATACGGATCCACCATAACCGGACGTAATCCATTGTGATCTGCGACATTTGGAACCTGTGCTAATACATAAGAGACTCCTGGATTTCCTTCGATCAGATCTACACCATCTGGTGTAATCGCGAAGTCCCATCCTACCAAATTCACACCTGAAACTTTCCCTGTAATCTCTTTACATGTTTCGATGATTCTATCCCAGTTTGGAATTTGATAACCTTTGATCTTCTTACCACTATATGGATTTTCTTCAAAGGTATTGCCATCTAGATCTGCCGCACTGGTGCATACCATGCCAGAAGGAATATCTATGGTAGCAGCGATTCCGCCTGCATGGAAATTATCAACTACCCCACCTCTTCCCATTCGGAATACGGCATATAAAAATTTACAATCTCCTTCATAGTTTAACGTAGTAATACGAATGGTATTGACGGAAGTAGGACAAAACTCTGCTACATCTTCATGCTGGACAATGCATTCTTCAATAATACTTGAATCTTGATTCATAATTTCTTCATATAATTTCTTTCGCTCATCCTCAGATGCAGGGCAGGCATACTTTTGAATTCCCACTCCTTTTGACGCATCTAAAGGCTTCACCATAATATAATCTAAGTCTTTTACTTGCTTTACAAATTCATCATAAGAAAGGTCTCGATTTAAAAACCATGTATGCTTTATATAATCACGGAAAATGGTGTTAAATTCACCCTTGTTATTAAATAATTGAGTTCCTTCATAGTCATTATAACGGATTCTCATTTTATCAAATATACCAAAGGTTACATAACGCTGCTGTTCCTCCAGATTCATGTCATAAAATCGGAAAATAGAATAATCTTCATGGCTGGCATAGCAATGTACCTTTGACTTCATAACCTCGAACTCTGCCCGACCTTTCTTCCAGCCAGTGGCCTGACAGATCTTGTCAAGATAAGTCTCATTATCATTTTTAATCCGAAGCTGCTCAGATTTTAAAAATTCAGCCAGTTCTTCCAATTCCTTTTCCTTCCTTTTCCAGCATCCGAATTGAATATATTTCTGATAGGATATGCCCTGACTTCTTGCTTCCTCCATGGCTGCTTTCTGTTTTTCCATCTCCCAGCCAGATTGTCTGCAAGCAATCTTCAGGTAATAATCTCTGTTATCACTCCAAAGAGTACGTAAATCTTCCAGAACCTTTCCGTATTCTATGATTTGTGCCCCTGTCAGATCATAGCAGTATTTCTCCACATACTGTTTATTGGTAATACCGCATTCTTTCGCTACATTCATCTTTACTTCTGCCTGTTCGGATTTCCAACCAGTTGCCTGACACACCTGCGCAATTCTTTTTTCCTTGGCAGATTTTCGTTCCAATGCTTTTTCTTTCAAGGTTTCTGCAAGTGATTGCAGCTGCTGTTCTTCCAGATTCCAACACTGGTATTTTACATAGGATACATTTGAAATTCCTGATTTTCTAGATTTTTCCATTTC
>OBLI01003929.1_pt1 | contig 11013 bp, 11 predicted proteins | sample 1519701 | NCBI WGS metagenome assembly OBLI01 (sample SAMEA3663005, study PRJEB22513) | pig gut metagenome | biome: pig gut; feature: pig-associated habitat; material: faeces | place: France | collected 2012 | reverse complement strand
GTTGTATATATCCTTTTACGGATTTCATTTGCGTATCTCCAATCAAATAAAGTCAATATCACTCCGATGAACTTTGTAACCACGTTCCTTGAGGATTCTCTTTATATCTGATTTATACAGATCTGAAGGGAAAACTGGATGTTCATCAACATAGTCCCAGATCTCATTAAGGGGAACGCCGGACCTACCATTGAATTTATCAATAATATACTTAACGATATCTTCTGGCCTATAACAGTTCTCATCGGTTGAAGTCGTGATCGAATAGTTCTGCGTCAAATCATTAAAATTAAATGTCATCTGCCCCGGGTCAATCTTGGAGCGTTTAGTTGATGATTGACCACCAAAAGTATTCCACGCAGTACTCTTGTATAACTTAAAGCCCACTTTGCTGTTCGTACAGTGAATCAGGTCGTATACAAGAGCATTTCGAGTATTAAAAAACGGATAGGCAGCGATATAATACTGATTTCGACTGCGACGAAGAGCAGTAATTATTTGTTCTACTCTATTACTATACGCGGTTCGATCACTTCCAAATTTCAACAGTTCTTCAATCGTGGTCAGATAGGTCTGCTCGTATTTATCTATGGCTTCCGGTCTTTTTACCTGCGGCACTGCACGAATAGAATCAGACACCATGTGATTGATGATGACTTCTCCCCAGTGATTAAAAAACGGCCTGATTGCGCTCCAGTCAATCGATGCGGTATATGGGTCATAAACCATCAGATAATTAATTTTTTGTCCAACCTGCAGTTTGGAGCCAATTGACTTAAGCAGATCATTTCCATTACCAACACTAGTGTATATATGGAAGTTTCTTGTCTCAGGAGGAAGATGTTTTTTCAATTCATCGATTCGTTCCTGCGACAGATCATTAAAGTACAGATATGCTTGTTGTCTCTGATACTGTTGTTCTCTCATAGTCTTGGCAAGTACCTTTGCTACTCTGATCGGCGTACCAAATACTTCATTTCCAGCTTCGTCACGATAGACGCCGCTATTGCACATACAGTCTATAAATACAAGACCATTGCATTTTCCTGTGTTCCTGCCGTATTCGAGCAGTTTATGTGCCCATGCTTCAACATACGCCTCAATCAATTCAAACTTCTTAACAGTATGAGGATGAGCATCTGTAATAATACCTGTGGTGTTACTGTTCGACATTCGATACCTCTTTCTGTGAATCCTCAGGGATTAAATCCATAATATCTCCGATGTTACAGTTAAGCGTTTTGCATACCTTCATCAAGACCTCCATGCTGACAGTTTCACCTTTGGACAGCTTAGTCACCGATGCCCAGCTAATTCCTGCTGTAGCCTGCAGATCTTTTTTCTTCATATCTTTATCGATAAGGAGTTTCCATAATTTCTTATAGCTTACTTCCATTCGTATCACCTCTTGGACTTCTTACCAGTGAATAGTTATATTGCATCACGTTAAGTATACCACGCGAAACCAATAATCGCAATAAAAATCTTCACATTTAGGATAATTCACTTCATACTTAATTGAAATTTCTCCGCACGCATGCTATAATTTAGTACTGTATCCGTCAACCTTTATCTTGCTGAAGGGAGTGATTTATAATGGGCGCTAATACAAACGAGCTCGAACAATTCATTTACCAAATTTGCTATCAACCCATGTGGGAAGAAGCCTACAACTATATATACTCGCATCCAACAACACTCGATCTCTCTTTTTCTAGAATAAAATACCCAGACAGGGCTTACCTGCGTGATATGCTCCTAGAATTCACATCCAACATCGAGATTTATGAGGATTTCCTCTCTTTTGATGCCATTGTCAGCGCCACCATAGAACTCCATGCAGATGATGACTATTATGGAAGTAGAACCTGCGACACATCACAATGGTTGGTATTATCTTGCAGAGCAGAAATTACTGACAAGCTAAAGACAGTTACCATCACGAACGTTAAGCCATATAGTCGTCAGCGCAAAACCGCCACTGACGGGATTGCTGCCTCCAGAAATATTGTTCTCATCATATCTAAAGATGACCTAGAAGATGAGGCGACAAGATTTTTATCTCGTTATTGTCCGGAATCCCTCGAGCAGCCCATGCCAGTTCCTATTGAGGCCATTGCAGAAAAACTCGGGCTTATAATCATTCAGAACCATAGAATCACTGAGGACTTCAGCGTAATCGGTGAAATATGTTTTTCTAGTGGTGAAATTCCTGTCTGGGATCTGTTCAAATGCGTCAAGCAGAATTTGCATGTAAACCGCGGAACAATTCTCGTTGATGCCTGCACATATCTTGAACAGAATCTTGGCCGCGTAAAAAACACTCTAGCTCACGAAGTGTTCCATTGGCATCGTCACAGACTCTATGCCGCTATAAAACAGATTCTCCGTCAGGAAAAAGTAATCGCCTGCAGATGTCCTGTTGAAAACGTGTATCCGGGATAAGAAAAATCTTGGACTGATGAACAGCGCATGGAATGGCAAGCTAACAATATTGCTCCGCGTATCTTGATGCCGCTTGGACAGTTCAAGCAGAAGGTTGACGAACTTTATAAGCAATACGATTATGTGGGCACACCGCTGAAGCTGATCACAATGGAATGTATTGCTCAGGACTTGGCATCTTTTTATGAAGTTTCCCGTCAATCCGTCTTAATCCGCATGATGGAATGTGGATACCCTGAAGCAAACTCCAGTGCAAGAACCCGTGCATACATCACAGATAGTGAATTATTTCTGGAGTATCGGTCAAACGAAGATTTCCGTAACCTGATCGATCCCGGTGCTTTTAAATACGTTGAAGGATATGTTGTAGTCAATGATGCCGATTTCATTTATTATGAACAAGGCAAAGCTAAACTAACCGACTACGCATGGGAGCATCTGGCCGAGTGCACTTTACAATTTTCTCTACGCCAGATTCATCCAGAATCGCTAAATAAACTCCCGTTCGAAATATTCCATCGCGTTAACGGCGGCGCAGACAGAGATGTTCCTCAGTATGACAATGCTCAGAATAAAGAAGTCCTTCAGTTATCCGAGGAACTTCAGGATAAACGAGCAGAATTCTAGAAACAAAAAGCTGCCTTTAAGCTGACTGCTGTTAACAAATCATGTTGGAACTTAATATATGAAATCATACAGTCCAGAGGTATGAGCAAGGCTCATTTCTGCAACGTTACAAATTTAGGCGAGGAAGTCTACAGGAAAACGGAGAAGAACAAGAGGACTCCTCAGCTCAGAACCATTGTAGCTATTTCTTGTGGATTAGATCTGGACCTTTCAACAACAGAACGTCTCTTAACACTTGCCGGTCATGCTTTCGATGAATCTGCGAGAACCAAGCTCTGAAATTCTGTATTACTGGCCTTGCCGGATATACAATTGAAGAACGAAATGAATTCCTGGCATCCTACGGATACGAGACGCTTGGTACCAAGGAGCGTTCATAATTAACCTCTTAAGGTCGTGCATTCTTTTGAATGTACGGCCTTTTTTATTTTTGAAAAAATAATTCCGACTTCGGAAGTCGCGGATTTTTAGCCTATTGATGCGATAACGCTTTTCGCAGGCTAAAAAAGGGTAGCAAAACCATCGATATTGATGTTTTATGCCACTCTTACCGCGACTTCCGGAGTTTTTTATATTTTATTTGCTTCCTATACAATAGCCTCAGTGGTTAACCAAAGAGTACCTACATGATTGCCCTGGCCCGGCATCTTCTCAGAATCATGTAGAGACATTCACGACCATAGTCAGCGCCTGAGAAGGCTGGCTGCAACATTGAAGTGGAGAACATCCTATGACATGTAGCAGCCAAAACCGGTTATCAATTAAATATCGTGCTCTCCACTTCGGATTCGTCCGAAGGAGGACACGAAATGTCAATTGTTAAGACCATTAATGACCATGTGCAGTATTCCATCCCGATGGAAGTGACTGCCGAGACAATCAGTGATTTCGGTATCAAAAGAGCCGACATCGTACCTGCCAAGATTGGCGATAAGATCGTCAGCGCCATCATGGTACCCTGCACCAAGGAACAGTATTACGCGTACATGTGCCCTATCTGGGCAGAAATGCAGCGAGAAGAACGTTCCCGCAGATGCATGCTCTCCAATGGCCGCGGCGGCCTCAAGCGCTGCGAAGGTGACTGCAGCAAATGTGAACAAATGAAGACTTGTTCTAAAATCTCCGTAGAAAATATGAAAAAGAAGACCGGAAAGGAAGTCCCTGATCCCACCATCGACGCATCTAGTATTGCTCTCACTACACTGCTATTTAACGACTTGATGAAAAAACTTCAGGAACAGAACCCCCAGCTGGCAGAAATCTTCGCCCTTTTATATAACGGTGAAAGCCAACGATCAATCGCAAACATCACAGGTATCAAGGCTCAGAGCAGCGTCGAGAGCAAAATCAGCCGCATACGACGAATTTTGAAACGCCATGTAAGACGAGAAGACATTACTGGCTAATGGAGGATACCATCATGACAAAAGTAGAAAAATATAATTACATTTCCAGCATAGAATCCACTATATCCATCATTTGCGAACATCAAAGCAGTGATATTGTTACATTTGTTTTTCAGAAATATGGAACCCATGACCTCTATGATATATCTCCTAGTGACCTTCCATACGTTTTCAGTGAGCTCGAATTTATTGCAAATGACTGCTCCTAATATGTTGACTACTTAATATCACCAGCCTCAGATTTCACCTCAATGGAATCTGAGGCTTTTTTCAGCACATCCACCTCCTAGCACTTCCACATACCCAACCTATAAAAAAAGCTATTTGCACTGAACATATCGACCTACTCCCAGTAACCATGCCTGTTCCAGAGTCGATATGTTCCCCATTTCAGGGCAACATTGTCCCTACATACTCTACCCTGCCAATAGCGATTCTACATACTCGACCCTAAAGCAAAAAAATCAGCGAAGCAGCATACCCAACTATCGTTTTGAGTATGTTGCTCCGCTGAAACTTTACCATTTGCTGTCTTTTAAGCACAGCCTTTCAGCTTGATTATTCTATTCTAAAAACCGCTCTAAAGCCTTATACTGCAAGGGTTTTCAGCCTTTTTCCACTCTGTTAATTAGTGCTACGCTTTCCACGTGGCTCGTCATCGGGAACATATCCACCGGCTGCGCTACAATCGCCTTATACCCATGCTGCTCCATAAACGCCAAATCACGTGCCAAGGACGCAGGATTGCAGGACACATAAACAACGCGCTCAGGCTGCACCTCGGCAATCGCTGCCAGCACCTTCTGCTCGCAGCCCGCACGCGGAGGATCCACTACCACAACGTCCGGACGCACGCCGCCTGCAAGCAGCTTCGGCAGCTCCACAGCAGCATCACCGCAGATAAATTCCGCATTAGCGCATTTATTTTCTTCTGCATTTTTCTTGGCGTTTTCAATCGCAGGCGCTACAATCTCGATACCATAAACCTGTTTGGCGTGACGTGCAAGATACAGAGAAATCGTACCTGTACCGCAGTAAACGTCCACCACGGTTTCCTTGCCGCTCAGCGCCGCAAACTCCAGCGCTTTGTTATACAGCTTTTCTGCCTGCTCGCTGTTCACCTGGAAGAAGGCCTGCGCGGAAATATGGAAGCTCAGGCTGCCCAGACTGTCCTTAATCGATTCCGGTCCGTACAGCACGCGCGTCTTGCTGCCCATGACCACGTTCGTCTGTTTTTTGTTGATGTTCTGCACTACGCTCACAAGTCCCGGAACATGGCGTTTCAGCCATTCAATAAGCACGCCGCGGTGCGGAATGTCATAGCCAGAGGTAATAATAACCGCCATCACTTCGCCGCTGTGTACGCCCACGCGTCCCATAATATGGCGCACAAGTCCCTTGCCTGTCTTTTCGTCATAGGCGCTGATGTTATAATGCTGCATCCAGGTGCGCACTGTTTTCATAATTGCATTGTTCGCCTCTTTGGAAATCATGCAGGCATCCGTATCTACGACGCTGTGTGTTGCCGTCGCATAACAGCCTATCTGCAGCACACCTTCAGCATCCGCTGCCGCGGGGAACTGCATTTTGTTGCGGTAGCTCCACGGCTCCGCCGCCCCCAACACCGGCAATGCCTCTAAATTAAGATGTCCGATTCTGGTGAGCGCATCCTGCACCTGCTGACGCTTGCACTCCAGCTGTCCCTTGTAGCTCAAATGCTGCAGCTGACAGCCGCCGCATTCCTTATACACCGGACACGCAGGCTCCACACGCTCGGCAGATGCTTTGACAATCTCCTCCAGCGCACCAACTGCATAGCTTTTCTTCACCAGCGTAATAGTTACGCGCACCTCTTCCTCCGGCAGCGCGCCTTTGACAAAGACTGTAAATCCTTCATACTTGCCAACGCCCTCGCCGCTGCTGCCAAGACCATTGACAGTTAACGTAATATTATCCCCCTGTTTTACAGGAATTATCTGCTTCATATATTTCCACCTGACTTTTTCGATTTTATTGTATATATATCTAATTATATCACAAAAACAGCCTGCAAAGAAACAGCAGCACGCTAAGATAATGCTTTACATCAATTCCGCAGCCTACATAACGCCAAAATATCACTTTGCATCTTTCCTGTAATTGTGAGAAGTGTGCAACATTTTCTGTAAAGCTATATACTTTTCATATAACATAAGCTATAATTAAGTTAGGGACATTGAGTTTCCGGGTCTATAAAGGTTTTATTTTGCGAAAGGAGCGATGCACAATGACAGTAAAATTTTTAAAATGCAGTATTTGCGGTAATATTGTCGGCCTGATTCACGACGGCGGCGGTGAGCTTGTCTGCTGCGGTAAGCCAATGCAGGAGCTTGTTGCCAACACTGAAGACGCAGCGCAGGAAAAGCATGTGCCCGTAATTACCGTTGACGGCAGCACTGTGCGTGTAGCTGTAGGCAGCGTGGAGCATCCCATGATTGAAAAGCACTACATCCAATGGATTTATCTGCAGACAACTCATGGCGGTCAGCGCTATATCTTAAAGCCCGGTGACAAGCCGGAGGCTGTTTTCGCTCTTGCCGAGGGTGCAGCTCCGCTCGCCGCTTATGCTTATTGCAATCTGCACGGATTGTGGGCGGCAAAGCTGTAACAGCTGATGCCTTACATTCATAAAACACTTCTTTTCTCAGTATCGGAGTCCCGACCGATAATGGTCAGGGGCTCCGATGCTTTTTTATTACTCAAAAAGCTAAAAAATAAAACCGGCCTCCGACAGCTATATGTAATAGCATATCAGAGACCGGTTAAATTACAAAAACAATCACGCCAGGCTTATGGTCTTAAGCCCCAAAGGCTGTTAAAAAGCACAGCGAGAGAATTATTTTTCTACCCACAGGCCTTTTTCGTCTTTTTTGTAGCCAGCAAATTCGATTGCCAACGCAGCCATAACCTTGGTTGCGTCCTTGATCTGTACGTTCAGCTCTTCTGCGCGGATGAAATCATCGTGGCACATTTCGCTGGGGTTTTTGCTGGTGAGCAAAACGTATTCGTTCTGCATTTCTACAAGTGCTTTTGCTTCTGCATTAAATTGTTCCATTAGACTAATCTCCTTAGTTTTTATTATTGTACGATAACGCTCAGGTCACCTACAGCATGGGTAATATCCTTAACTGCTGCCAAGAGTGCCAGACGGTTGTTCTTCACGCGAACGTCCTCGTCCATAACCATAACGTCTTCGAAGAATTTGTTAATCGGGTCAACCAGCTTAACTGCTTCAGCCATAACTGCAGCATAGTCATACTTGGTTGCTGCAACCAGCACTTCCTTGCTGGCTGCCATAGCAGCATTGTGCAGAGCGCCTTCAGCTTCAACTGCAAAGAGCTGCGGGTTGATTGCAGATTCTTCTTCAATCTTCTTGCACAGGTTAGCAACACGGGTTGCAGCCTGAATCAGTGCCGGAGCCTCTGCGGAAGCAACAAAGCTGTTCAGAGCCTTAGCACGGGCAACAAGATCGGTGAAATCGTCGTTCATCTGGTCAGCCAGAACTGCGTCAACTACGTCATAACGGATGCCCTGATCCATCAGCATATTGCGCAGGCGCTGTTTCATGAACTCAGCAATCTGCGGTACGAGCTTTTTGGTGTCCTCTGCCGGGATATTCAGCAGGTACAGAGCGCCGGCGATAACCTTGTACAGGGATACATGGTAGTTGCCGTCCAGTAAAATGTTGATGATGCCCAGAGCCTGACGGCGCAGTGCGTACGGATCCTGAGAGCCGGTCGGAGCCAGACCGCGGCTGAAGGTAGCGCAGATGTTGTCCAGTTTATCGGCAATACCGGTCAGACGGCCGATATCGGTAGTCGGCAGCTCGTCACCGGCAAAGCGCGGCAGATAATGCTCGTAAATACCCAGTGCAACCTCAGGAGCTTCACCGTCGAGCTTAGCATATTCGCGGCCCATAACGCCCTGCAGCTCGGTGAATTCGATAACCATGCCGGTTACCAGGTCGCATTTGCACAGCAGAGCGGTGCGCTCCAGCTTTTCTTTATCAACCTTGGCATTGATAGCCATAGCCAGCATATCAACAGCCTGTACCAGACGTTTGCTCTTATCGTTCATATTGCCCAGGCCTTCCTGGAAGGAAACAGTTTTGAGTTTTTCCAGACGGTCAGCCAAAGTTTGTTTTCTGTCTTCGTTGAAGAAGAATTCAGCGTCGCTCAGACGTGCACGCAGTACGCGCTCGTTACCGTGAGCAACAATTTCCAAATGCTCCTTGCCGCCGTTGCGGACGGTGATGAACTTGTTCAGCAGGGAGCCGTCCTCTGCCAGTACCGGGAAGTAACGCTGATGCTCTCGCATCGGGGTGATGATGCATTCCTTCGGCAGAGCAAGGAATTTTTCTTCGAATTTGCCGCACAGAGCAGTCGGCCATTCTACCAGATAGTTTACTTCCTCCAGCAGGTCTTCATTGATTTCTGCATGACCGCCTTCGGCAATTGCCAGGTCAGTAACCTGTTGACGAATCAGCTCACGGCGAGCGTCCTGGTCAACCATTACATAGTTGTCATACATAACCTTTTCATAGGAATCAGCATCAGGGATTTCTACAGCGCCGATGGTGCCGATAGCAGCGGAAGCTACAGCGTTCTTAGCCTTACTCTTTACAGTGTCGAACAGAGCCTTGGCAGCATCGCCGATGGACTCATGAGCTTTAGCGTTATCCAGTGCGGAAGGACGCAGGAAGCGGTGACCGCGGCTGAATTTGCCGGATTTTACGCCGGTAATTTCAACAGGGATAACATCATCGCCGAACAGTGCAACCAGCCAACGAATCGGACGGACGAATTTGAATTCATGATCTGCCCAACGCATGTTTTTCGGGAAGTTCAGGCTGGTGAGGATATCAGTCAGCAGGCCCGGCAGCAAATCCTTAACCGGTTGGCCTGCCAGATGCTTAACAGCATATACATAATCATCGCGAACAACGAGCTCTTTTACGTCAACTCCTTGGCCGCGAGCAAAGCCGATAGCTGCTTTAGAGGGAGCGCCGCTTACGAAAGCGATTTTTGCGGAAGGACCTTTAGCCTCAACAGTGCTGTCCTCCTGAGCCTCGGCAACGCCGCTGGCAATGAAGGTCATACGACGGGGAGTGCCATAGGTTTTAACTGCTTCGAAGGGAATGCGCAGCTCAGTCATTTTCTTTTCTGTCAAATCCTTTAATTGTGCCAGAATGGCAGGCATAAATTTCGCAGGAATCTCTTCTGTACCGATTTCAAAAAGTAATTTTTCCATTATTTATTCTCCCCTTTCTTGAGCAGCGGGAAGCCCATTTCTTCACGTTGTGCTACATAAGCCTTTGCACACAGGCGGGCCATCGCACGTACACGGCCGATGTAGGCAGTACGTTCACTTACGCTGATTGCTCCGCGGGAATCCAGCAGGTTGAATGCATGGGAGCATTTCAGAACGTAATCATAAGCAGGACGGATATAACCAAGCTCAATAACGCGCTTAGCTTCTGCTTCATATTTGTCGAACAGGTCAAACAGCAGCGCGGTGTCTGCTACCTGGAAGTTGTAGAAGGATTGCTCTACCTCGTTGGTGTGGAAAACGTCACCGTAGGTAATGTCGCCAACCCATTGGATATCGAATACGTTTTCTACGCCCTGGATGTACATAGCCAGACGCTCCAGGCCGTACGTGATTTCAACGGTTACAGGCTTAACGTCAATGCTGCCTACCTGTTGGAAGTAGGTGAACTGGGTGATTTCCATACCATCCAGCCAAACCTCCCAGCCAAGGCCCCAAGCGCCCAGAGTCGGAGATTCCCAGTTATCCTCTACAAAGCGGATATCATGCTCCTCCTGATGAATGCCGAGCTCAGCCAGGCTCTGCAGATACAGCTCCTGAATGTTTTCCGGAGAGGGCTTAACGATAACCTGGAACTGATGATGCTGGAACAGACGGTTCGGGTTATCACCGTAACGGCCGTCAGCCGGGCGGCGGGAAGGCTCTACGTAAGCCACACGCCAGGGCTCAGGTCCGAGTACGCGTAAAAAGGTAGACGGGTTCATTGTGCCTGCGCCTTTTTCGATGTCATAGGGCTGTGCCATAATGCAGTTTTGGCCTGCCCAGAATTTTTGCAGCTTCAAAATAATTGTCTGAAAATCCATGTTTTACCTCCTATATTTGTTACAAAGACGGCAATGGCAGCAGCTTGGTCCGAAAAACAAAAAGCACCCGCGTCCCCGTAACTTAAATGTTACAGGGACGGAGTGCATACAGCTCGGACTCCGCGGTTCCACCCTGCTTGACTGCAAAAAATGCAGCCCGCCTCAATCAATATACTTTTACAGCTCCAAAGTGCCTTCATCCGCCTTTGCCGCCTTGCACTGTCACGGCTCGCTGAGGTTGCAGACTACTACTCTTCTTCTTAGCTTAACTGTTAGTATATAAAATGCAGCGCTTTTTGTCAAGTGCGGCAAAGTACAGTTTACAAGGGACTACACAGGGTAGGTATCTGACGGGAGGGGTGCCG
>OBLI01003926.1_pt1 | contig 11015 bp, 6 predicted proteins | sample 1519701 | NCBI WGS metagenome assembly OBLI01 (sample SAMEA3663005, study PRJEB22513) | pig gut metagenome | biome: pig gut; feature: pig-associated habitat; material: faeces | place: France | collected 2012 | reverse complement strand
ACCGCATTACAGGGAGCAGGCTACGGCCTGCTCGTCCTGTTTTTTACCATGAGTTTCTTTAAGCATACGGTTTCGTTTCGTGAATTTCGTCACCCGGAGCAGATCGTTGGTTATCTGATTCGTTTTGTCGCTGCAAAGGTACTGATTTCACAGGGCATGGAAGTGATAAAACTGATATTTAAGATCAGCGGCAGCTTTATCGGAGATATTGCAGCGCAGATGGGCGGTCTGACAGAGATTGCCGCCACTTTGCCGGAAAATATACGAAACGCCATAGAAGATTCGCAAATTGTTGCGCAGATATTCATTTATCTGGTGTCGCTGATTTTGTCGGCAGTCGTTATTGTGCTGTCTATCAGTCTGCTGATGACGGTTTACGGACGCTTTTTCCGTATTTATATGTATGTTGCGCTGGCACCGCTGCCCATGTCCACTTTTGCAGGTGAATTGACCAGCCGACATGGCCGGACTTATATGCAAGGCTTAATCGGTGCGTGCATGGAAGCAATCGTAATCGTTATTGCCTGCATCATATTTAATGCCTTTACATCGGTGGATGGTTCAGATTTTCCAATCAATTTTGGTGACAGCGGCGTTGGACTGGTGCTGACTTATATGCTCAAGGTTATTATTCAGATGATAATTCTGGGCAGTATGGTCAAGGCAGCAGATAAAACCGTTAAAGAAATGTTTGCGCTGTAACAAGGAGTGTGAAGCGTTATGGAGTCAAATGTAAATCGAGAGATACGCAATTATCACGAGGGCGTAGTCATGGGTCTGAGCGTGCGGCAGACGGTTTGCGGTCTGCTTGCCGCAGGTCTGGCCGCAGCCGCGAACTTCGGCTTACAGCCGTTTCTTGGAACAGAACTTGCGAGTGTCGTATGTATTCTGGCGGCGGCAATTCCGGCAGCAATCGGCTTTGTGTCCTTTCATGGTCTGCCCTTTGAAAAATTCGCTCTTTCATGGCTGCGCACGATGTTTATGCATAACGGCTGGTATGTATACCGTTCTGCTAACTTCTATGCGCAGTTTACGCCGGAAGAGCAATCTAAAAAAGGCAGGAGCCGCAAGAAAACAAAACAGAAAATCAGTGAACACAGTAACGAGGTAGAACAGAATGAGCAAAACCAAACCGATTAAAGAGAAAAAAGAAAAGCAGGAGAAAACCACAAAGCCGGTACGCCTGCCGCGCAGCGTGCAGCAGCTTATCCCTGTTAAGCGCGTATTTCCGGATTCAATCTGGCAGGTCGGAAACAACGAGTTCAGTCAGACATGGTCGTTTTCCGATATTAACTATGCCGTAGCCAGTCTGGACGATCAGCGCACCATTCTGGACAGCTGGGGGCGTGTGCTGAACGGTCTTGCGGCAGACAGCCGCATGAAAGTCACTCTGGTAAACAGTATATTCGACAAGGAAGCCAACGCAGGAACGCTGTTCCTGCGCAAGCAGCATGACGGTATGGACAAATACCGCGCAGAACTGAATCAGGTGATTATGTCCAAGGCGCAGGGCAGTAACGGCATCGTTCAGCAGAAATTTATGACCCTCACTGCCAAGCGTAAGAATATTACCGATGCCCGGCAGTTTTTCGGTCGTGCCGGAAAAAGCCTGAGCATCGGTATGCAGCGTCTTGCGTCCTCTATCCGCTTACAGGACAACAGCAGTCGTTTCCGTATTCTGCACGACTTCTTCCGTCCCGATCACCGCATGACGAAAGCTGATCTGGACGAAATGATGATGCGCGGTCAGAACATCGCAGATGTTTTCTGTCCGTTAGCGCTGCGGTATTATAAGGACTACATTCAGACCGACCAAGGCTTTATGCGCGTGCTTTTTGTCGAGGAGTTCGCATCGCGCCTGTCTGATGAGCTGATCCACGATCTCATGGGCCTGCCGCGGCAGATGATGCTGTCCATGGATATTGAACCGGTCAACACGCAAGAAGCACATAAGCTGCTCAACGGTCTTGCACTGCGCGTGGAAGCCGATATTGGGCGCTGGCAGCAGCGACAGAACAACAATAATAATTTCGCGGCAGAAATCCCGAATGAGTTCCAGCAGATGCGTAAGGTCGTTACCGATTACATGGACGATATTACCGAGCATGACCAGCGCTTGATGCTGACTACCATCACTATCGTCCACTCTGCAAAAACGCTGGAGCAGCTTAACGCGGATACAGAAAGCCTGCAAGAGATTGCAAGCGGTTTCGGCTGCAATCTCACGAAATTGTCCTACCAGCAGGACATTGGTCTGGATACCGTTCTCCCGTATGGACTGCGCAGTGTGCAGCAGCAGCGCACGCTCATTACGGACAATGTTTCTATCCTCACGCCGTTTTCGGCACAGGAAATCCAACAGATGGGCGGTATCTGCTATGGCAATAACGCCGTTTCGGGCAATCTCATTGTTGCCAACCGCGCGAACCTGCTGAACGGTAACTGTATCCGGCTGGGCGTATCCGGTGCAGGCAAGTCTTTCTCTGTTAAGCAGGAAATCGCTTATGTGCTGCTCTCTACGCACGATGATGTACTCGTGCTCGACCCGGAGGGAGAGTTTACGCCGATGGTCGGCGCGTTCGGCGGCAGTATGATCGACATTTCCGGTTCGTCTGCGGTACGCATCAACGCGCTGGATATGGAGAAAGGCTATGCTGATGACGGCAAAGACCCTCTGCCGGACAAGTCCGAGTTCGTCCTGTCGCTGTTTGAGCAGATCATGCAGGACGATCTCAAAGCGCAGCATCGTTCCATCATTGACCGCTGCGTACAGGCTGTTTACCGTCCGTATATCGCCAGCGGTTACAAGGGCAATGCACCGACACTGACCGACTTGCAGGCTGAGATCAAGAAACAGCCGGAGCCGGAAGCGCAGGAGCTTACGCTGGCAGCGGAGCTGTTTATCTCCGGTTCGCTGTCCATCTTCGCACAGAAAACCAATGTAGACCAGAATAACCGCCTGACCTCTTACAATATCCTCGATCTCGGTGAGCAGCTGCTCCCGATGGGTATGCTGGTTATTCTGGAGAGCATTTATAACCGCGTGATCCAGAACTGGCGTGCAGGTCGGCGTACATGGGTCTTTGTGGACGAGTTCTCTATCTTCTTCCGCTATCCGTTCGCCACAAACTTCTTTCTGCGAATGTGGAAGCAGGTGCGAAAAAGAGACGGCTATATGACCGGCATCACGCAGAATGTGGGCGAAATGCTGACGAGCAAGGATGCCTGCTGGATGCTTGCCAACTCTGAGTTTCTTATCATGCTTTCTCAGTCTGCGTCCGACCGCGCGGCGCTGGCAGAGCTGCTGAATATTTCGGACACGCAGCTTTCGTATGTGGAAAACGCTGATCCCGGCTGTGGCTTAATGAAGTTCGGCGGCGCGTTTATTCCGTTCGTCAACAGCTTCCCGGAAGATACAGAGCTGTATAAGCTCATGACCACCAAACCGGCAGACCGGGAGCAGGTAAAGCCGCATGGTGTATAAATACAAGGACAAGAGCGATGCTGCCAAGGTTCACTCTGCGCCTACAACCGGGCGTAGAGTGTCTTACAGCCGCAGTGATAACAAGACCTATCGCAATACAGGAGGAGCAAGCACTCGTGCGGGCGCGGAGCTGCGTGCTAAGCAGACTTTCGGAGTACCGGGTACAGACGGTGCCGAAAAGAGAAAGTCCCGTAAAAAGCGCATAATCAAGCGCTTTGCGATTGCAACAGCCGTCCGCACGATAAACGATAAGAAAGCCGCACAGCACAGTGCGGAGGTAGAGGCAACTGAACAGATTCAGCGGCGTATGCACGATGCAGCCTATGTCGGAGTAAAACTTGCCGCCAAGCCGGTACGCAAGGCGGCTCGATCATTATACCGAAGCGCGGACAGCAAGCTAAAAGATTATCGTGTACGCAAGTCCGTCGTTCGTACCGCACAGCGGTATCGCAGTGCAGACGGCAAAGCGCGTATACGACTTACCTACAAGTCCACACGCGAAAATAAGAATATCCGCCGCGTTAAGGTAAAGCAGTATCAGAAATACCGTATCCGCACAGCGCATGGTGCCACTACGCCGCGCGGTGCAGTGCGTGAACAGTTTATGCGGCGGCAGCGCACGACCGCTGCTGTGCGAGCCAAAGCCGCAGCAAAGAAAAAAGCAGCGGTACAGATCAAGCAGCGGCAGAGTGCGCAGTACCGCACGCCGCAGAGTACGGCATCTAAGGTGTACAGTTCAGCGCGGAATAAAGCAAGAAGCAGCGTATACGGCCCGTCACATTCTGCACAGACAAAGATACGCACTGTACAGCAGCGTAAAGCCGCTGCCACCGCTTATAATGCGCGGGTGCGGAAAGCTGCTGCGGAGCGTAGCGAAAAGAGTATGCGCTACCGCATCAAGGCGCGCAAAGCTGGTGTGAAGAAAATGAAACGTCAGCAGGCCGCGAAACTCGCCGGAAAGACCTTGCCGACTAATGCAAACGGTATAGTGAAAAAAGGATTTTCGGCAGCAATGAAGTCCGCTTTTCAGTTTACTGTGCGGTTTGCCAAATCTAAAGCGCTGATTCCGATTCTCGCAGGTGTGCTGGTTATGTGCATGATCGCGGCTCCGGCTGCGATGGTCGCATCGGTGCTTGGCCTTTTCTTTGCCGACGCGCAGGCGGCAGAAAACGACAAGCTCTCGACCGTCCAGACGGCCTATGTCAATGCGCAGTTTGCATGGAGCGAAGAAGTGCTGTCCGGCGAAAGTTACGATCAGGTTGTCTATGAGGGTAACTATGCCAACGATGTTGAAGTATTAGCTGTGTTTGCAGTTAAAACAACCGAAAAAGACGGCCTTGATGTAATCGAAATCGACGATAAGAAAAAAGCAATTCTGGCGCAGGTATACAAAGATATGAACCCCTATACCAAGTGGATTACGGTCGTGAATAAAACCCGTATCCTTCATGTGCAGATCAATGCACTGACTGCTGACCAGGCTGCGGACAAGTACGGATTTACGAAAATGCAGCGCACAACGCTGAAGGAGCTGCTGGATAAGTACCGCAACGATCTGCAAGGACTGCTGAATTCGATATTCAGTTCGGCTGCGGCAAACCTATCCCCGGAAGTTCTCGCCTTGCAGGCACTTGTAGAGAAATACGCCAAGCAGTATGGTATCTCGGATCATGTGGGTACGCTGCTGGCTATTATTCAAGTCGAGAGCGGCGGCGTGTTGGCTGATGTTATGCAGTCCTCGGAGAGTGCCGGACTGCCGCCCGGTGCAATCAAGGACAAAGAAGCATCTATCAATCAGGGCTGCAAATACTATGCCGAACTGGTTAAAAGAGCAAAGCAGCTCGGTGTAGACGGTGACAGCATTATACAGGCGTACAACTACGGCGGCGGTTTCCTTGACTATGTAGCGAAGAACGGTAAGAAATACTCCTTTGAGCTTGCGGAGAGTTTTGCTAAACAGCACTCCGGCGGCGTGCGTGTTACCTACAAGAACGCTATTTCCACTGCGAAGAATGGCGGCTGGCGGTACAATTACGGCAATATGTTCTATGTTATGCTGGTTCAGCAGTATACCGGAGGTGCGGCTTACGGAAGTGAAGCCTTCCAGAAGCTCATGACCGAAGCAAAGAAATACATCGGTATGCCTTATGTGTTCGGCGGCTCTACTCCGCAGACCTCGTTCGACTGCTCCGGCTTTATCTGCTGGGTCTACACGCAGTCCGGCGTATGCAATCTTCCGCGAATGACGGCGTATGGCATCTACTTGCGCTGCACACCAATCTCGGCTTCGCAGGCGCAGCCGGGTGACCTTGTGTTCTTTGCAAATACATATGCCTGCGACGAGCCAATCTCGCATATCGGTATCTATGTAGGCAACGGTAAAATGTTGCATTGCGGAAATCCAATCGGATATGCTGAGCTGTCTAATTCGTACTGGAAATCACATATGTATGGGTTTGCAAGACCCAAATAGATGATAACGCCCTCTGCACCGGATTTAGGCGCGGAGGGCGTTTGCTGTATCCTTATTCAGAAATCAGTGCTATAATAATACCATATCAATCCAAACATGAATAACCGAAGGAATAGCTATAATGGACAGGTTTTCAGAAAAGAGCTTACTCGCACTGGGCGACTTTTATGTATATGGGCTGATCGACCCGAGAACAGATCAAATATTCTATATCGGCAAGGGCACGGGAAATCGGGTCTTTGAACATGAAAAAGAACATATGAACAGCCTGAACAGCGATAAACTGAAGCTGCAGACCATCGCTGAAATTCACTCTCTCGGATTAGATGTGAAAAAGATCATTATTAACAGCAATCTTACAGAAAATGAGGCATTTGCGGCTGAAGCAGCATTGATCAATGCTTTTCGTTATATAAATGGTACCGGTCTTACAAACAGCGTTTCCGGGCATCATACAACAGAAGCCTTATCGGTTGAGGATTTTGAGAAAATATATGGCGCAGAAGAATTGCGCGAACAAGACATTAAACATAAAATCCTTGTTATAAAAATCAACAGACTATATCGCAGAAACATTCCTTCCGATGTACTTTATCATTCTGTGCGCGGCCTGTGGAGAGCGTCGATGAAAAGCGTACAAGCGGTTGAATATGTTTTTGGTGTATATCATTCTTTGATCGTCGCTGTTTACAAGCCGACCCAGTGGTACAAATGTAAACGTCCAAGGCCGGACGAAGTTCTGACGCCGCAAAGCGAAAAGCGCCTTTTCTTTGTGGATGAGAATTTCGAGCGCGGGCTGCCTTGGGATGCAAATGAATCTTTTTATTACGGAAAATCTCTTGCAGGCTTAAAAATGAACCATGGCGCGCAAAATCCGATTACATATTTAAATCCTAAAATATAAAGAGCAGAAGCGTATCATAAACCTTTTGAAAATAATATGTATACTGCTTGACTAAATGCCGAAGATACGAGTATAATAATAGTAGCCAAGAAATGTGCATGGCAATCCGTTCATGAGAACGCGAACACCCTCGGAGTAGCCGCTCCGAGGGTGTTCTTTTTTGCTTACTTCCTGCCAATCGTTCCGTCAAGCCACTTGCAAACATAGTAGCCGACTATGCTTGCTGCGACGGAAGAAAGAAATGTGCACACTCCGTTCATGAGTTCACCTCCTTCCCAGGTACCGGGACGGAGTGACAAGAAGCAATATTATTGTAACATAAAATAGCAAGAAGTGACAAGTCAAGTCTTATGATAGCCTTACACCCATTGAGAAGTGTCTTGTCATATATAATTTATTTTGTCAAAATATTTGACAAAAGCAAAATAATGTGATATTATCAATTCAGAGGTGAAGGACATGACTGATGAAGAAAAGCTGCAAAAGTATTTACCCTTAATTAGAAATGCTGCTGGTTGGACAGCCGAAGATCTTGGTAATAAGATTGGAGTGACTAAACAAACGATTTCTAACTTGGAAAAGCAGAAAACGAAAATGTCTAAAACACAGTATCTTGCAATTCAAATGGTTATTAGCCAAAAAATCGCAACAACCCCAAACGATTCCACATTAGCAAATATAATGAAACTGGCAATGAATACAGATGAAGAGTCTCCTATCAATTATGACGCTGTTCCTAAAGCAATAGAGGTTGTCAAGCATCTTGATTCCGGAACATACGGAGTGATTGATACATCTACGCCCCATCAAACCGAACAGATAACCAGTACACAAACAGTATCCGGGACTGCTTTGGGAACCGCAGCAGGTTCCGCTGCTGCCGGAAGCATTGCCGGAGCTATCGGCATGTTAGGTCTGGGACCTGTGGGTGCAATTAGCGCTGCTGTGCTTGGAGCAACGATTGCTCCTTGGCTTACGAAAGCACTTGATATTGATGATGATAAAAGTAAGGAGGAAAAGAAATGAGTACCACACAGAAAGTAACGATTGAGATGGAAAGCACTTTAACGGCAAAAGAGCTTGCTTATGTAACTGGTCTTTCCGAGGAACAGTGCAAACATTTTATGACTGTTAACCATATGAATGGTGATGAGGCCCTTGAAGCAATCGACATTTTTATGCAATCTCTGAATGACAAGGTTGAAACTCCTGCACAGATTGTCAATTGCATGCGAAATGCCGGAATCTATTCCGAAATGGCTCGTCGTCTTAGCGCATACAACACTATGCGAGGCGGAGTGAAGGGCTATGGTGGATTCGTATTCGAGGAACTCCACGCCGCCGATGCCGCTTCTAAGGGTGCTAATATTAGTGTTTTAGGTAACAATGGAATCGCCGATTTTATTGTTAAAGATGCCTCCGGAAAAGAAACATTGGTACAAGCTAAAGCGGGCTACAATACTCCTCATAAGATCGACTGGAGCAAATATCAGGGACAGACCGTCGTAGTGGATAATGGCAATGCTGCACTAGCTAACGAAGCCCGAGCTGCAGGTCTGACTGTACAGGAATCGGCAGTATTCAAAAAACAGGCTGATATTGTCGCAAGAACACAGCAGTGGGAAGGCGAACTCAACTACAAGCTCACCGGAAGCAGAACTGCACCGATCACCGGAACCGCTGCCAGTGCGCATTACGCTGGTGTCGCAAGTGCTAAATTCGCAGCTCGAGTCGGTGTATCCATGAAAATGGGTGAAAGCATCTATGATGTCTTGTCCGGCGAAAAAGATTTTGCTGAGGCTGCAGCTGATGTCGTTGTTGATGGCGCGGTTTTGGTAGGCGGGGCTTATATAGGCGGCGCCGCATTAACCGCCGCAGGATCTGCTGCAGCGGCAGCTGCAACAGCTTTTGCAGGAACTGCTGCTGGAGCAGCTGTCACCGGGGCAGCAACTGCTGCGGCCACAGCAATTGGCAGTACCGCAGTGGGTGGAGCGGCAATTGCTGGTGCTAGCGCTGTAGCGAGTGCAGTTGGAGCTGGTGTAGCTGCAGTAGCCGCAGCTCCATTGGCTCCAGTTGTAGCCGTAGGTGCTGCTATCGGCTTTATCGGTAAATGGCTATTCGATTAATCTATCGTACCACTGCAAATTTTATATAAACTTCATAGCAAGCGCCCAGCAAAGCAAAATATTCACAAGGCGGCATCGTAATACGGTGCCGCCTTGTAACAATATAACGTAGATTATAGCGCTAATCAAATGACTAGCTCTGTTCCGCGCTCTTCCTCCGTTTCCTGCGAGTTATGTCTGCTCAATTTGAAGTTGAGGTCATTCAGCCGCGCATTTTTGCGCTGATACTCGTCCTCCAGCGGCCATGGCTTACCGAGGTTGGCCTTGGCTTCATCAAGCTGCTCATGCAGGCGCACAAGGCTCTGTTCGTTGTCAGTGATAAACTTTCCGATGTCATTCATAGCGTTGTTAATGCGCTGAATACAGCCGGTTGCGCTGTCACCCAGCTCCACCATGCGCTTAGTATCACCATGAATACAGATACGCACCTCGTCCATGAGCGAACGTTTCAGCTCCAGCGCAAAGCCGCAGTACGAGCCGATAGGACGAGCATCCTCGTAAGTCAGTTTGCCGTCCATGTTCTGCGAAATCTTCCTGCGTTCAGCAGCGACCATGGACAGCAGTGCTTCACCGGCCTTGTCCTTGGTATTGTAAGTTTTCCCGTTCAGTTCGATACAGAAAGTGTCGCCCTCGGCCTGCGCGTGATTTGCGTCCAGCGTTGCCTGATCTCTTTTCAGCGCCGCAATCATGTTTTCTTTCTTAACAATGCTGTGCGGCAAGTTCACATTTACATCGTCCTCCAGCTTATACTGGTCATTGTGGTATGCAGTGCGCAGGACGGATAGTTTCTGCACATCAACATCAAGCTCCATGCGTTCCTTGATCTCCGGATCACCGGCAGCAAGTGCCTTAACTTCAGCGTAAGACAGTGCAGCATCGTCAATATCATCACAGGTGCGCGCCGGAGATTTACCGGTTACGACCTGAGAGATAAACTTCTGCTTATTTTCGACCGTCTGCCAGTTGTAGCTGTCGAAGGTACCTTCAGTAACATAGCGATAGATATGTACCTTTTCGTTTGTATTGCCCTGACGGAGAATACGACCGTCACGCTGCTCTACATCACGCGGACGCCATGGGCAATCGACATGATGCAGCGCAACAAGACGTTCCTGCACATTGAAGCCAGCGCCCATCTTAGCAGTCGAGCCAATCAGTACGCGGATCGTGCCGGATTTCATTTTGCTGCTGAGTGCGTTCTTTTTTGCTGGTGTGTCCGCATCGTGGATATATGCGATCTGGTCAGACGGTACTCCCTTGGCGATCAGCTTATCCCGTATATCGTCATAGCCGCAGAAACGACCTCTGTCTTTTCCTGCCGCAGAGGGTGTTGCAAGGTCGCAGAAGATAAGCTGTGTGCCTTTGGTCGGCTTGCTGCTTTCCCATGTGTTGAACACATTTTCTACGACCATATTGAGCTTGCTGCCCGGATCGTCCGGCAGGGACGGGTCAGCTAGCCGCTGATCGAGTGCGAGCTTGCGTCCGTCATTGGTAATGGCGAGCATATTATCCTCGTATGGCGCGACTGCACCGCTGCGCACGCGGTCAGCGCGTTTGCCGAGTTTCTGCACCATGGTCTGCTGCGCTGTTGTCGGCTGTGCCTTGACATTGTGGTATTCCACTTCCGGGCGCGGAAGATTAAGCATATCCGCAGTCTGAATATCCGCCGCCTGCCGCCAAAGGTTAATCAGTTCCGGCAAGTTACAGAACTTTGCAAAGCGCGTTTTTGTGCGATAGCCGGTTCCCTCGGGTGCCAGTTCCATTGCTGTAACCGTTTCGCCAAAGTTCGATGCCCAACTGTCAAAGTCAGTCATGTCGACACTTTCCAGCGTATCGTTCTGGAGATAACGCATCATCGTGTACAGCTCGACCATAGAGTTGGAAACCGGCGTGCCGGTTGCAAAACATACACCATGATAATCAGTTTTCTCGTTCAGATATTCGCACTTTGCGAGCATATCTTCACTTTTCTGCGCTGCGCTTGTGTTGATACCGCCGACATTGCGCATTTTTGTAAACAAAGCGAGG